>JAEEGL013808813.1_pt1 | contig 29272 bp, 33 predicted proteins | sample 9134231 | NCBI WGS metagenome assembly JAEEGL01 (sample SAMN16246548, study PRJNA631951) | gut metagenome | biome: gut microbiome; feature: rumen; material: fiber-attached | host: Bos | place: Iran: Karaj | collected 2018-10 | reverse complement strand
TTAAGATCAAATTCATTAAAACTCTCTATATCGTTATCTTTTAATAATTCATTAATTGGAAATTCGCATTTCATGTCACTATCCAAGGCTAAAAACATTGCCCCTTTTCCATATTTTTGTTCATAGTATTCTTGTATTTCTTTTAATGTCATTTCAAATTGATATATTAAAACTAAATCTTCTTCCATATTAATCACCTCGTATTTAGTATTATATGTAAATAATACCATACTTTTGGGCATAAAAATTGGTCAATTATTAAGAAATCCAAAAAAAAATTCATTTTATAGTTGACATAACGTAAATGCTGTGTTATTATATTGATTGTACGGTAAATAAACATGCTCCGGCCCAACGCGATCTTTGTTGAGCCGTGAGAAGGAGCCGCATTGAATAAGGAGGTATGCGTTCATGCGGAAAAGGTTTAGCACTGGCTTTACCTAGCTGGTAAATGTTTGTGCTAGAATTTAGTAATGTGTGATGGTCGGCGCGCTTGATCCTGCGGACTCAACCTGGAGTCCACCTGCAGACAAGGACGACCATTGAAAGTGCGCATAAGCGCTTGCTCATTCGATCTTGAGCGGAGTGCTACTTTAGTAGCATGGAGATGTTCAAATCGCCGGTCGAGCAATCGTGAAACCGCACAGTCGCCCCTATTACCAGAGGTAATAGGTAATTCCCGAAGCTTGCCCGGATCTTGGCGAGAGCTTGGGAAATAGCCCGTAACAAAGGAGGTTACGGATGATACGACATAAAGAAAAAAGTTTAGGGCGGCGATGTAGTCGCCTGGGCGCAGGCGCCCCTTCGCGGAACGGCGAAGTAAACGGTATAATGCAGGATACCCCCGACTATTAAGAAGTCGGGGGCCTTTTTTTACCCTTTTTTAGATAAAAAAATGGCGGCCACTGGCCGCCGCTACGAAGCTATTTAGTTTTCTCTACAACTATAATGCAAGTGCTATCTGGAAGCGATACAGGGTTCATTTCTTCGTCATAGTATTCAACCTTATTTAAAAGATGTTTATCGTAGCCTTCTTGAAGGTAATGCTTACACTCGATTACCTTAAATTTGCCAATTTTTGAAAGCATCTTTAAATACTCAGATGGGCTATAATATCCATATTGTTCTTGAACTTCCATTGGATACGACTCCTCGCCCCAAGTATATGTGTATAAAAATTCCATCGCATCGTTTTCAGTCATTTTAACCATGTAGTCATTTATCTTTGTGTATGTAATCTCTCTACCTTTGAAATCTTTACAATACTTTTGTAAAAACTTCATATCGTCTTTGTTCTTAAATGCAATAATTCTTGGTTTATTTGTTTCAGACATTATTCCGTCACGAATGATGATTCTTCCACCTGGTGCAAGTACGTCGTAACAAGCCTTCATAGCCTTTTCAATTGTTTTATGATTAAACTTCTTGCCATCCATTTCTATGTATGAAAATAATTCATGAATAACACTGCAAAAGATTATTGTGTCTAGCTCGCCTTGTTTAAAATACTTAGTAAGATCTAAGGCATCGCCCTTAATAACTTTCCATTTATGTTTTTCTTTTGCTTTCTTTTTATTTAGCTCCTCAATAACATTTTGAGAAATATCTATACCAATAATGTTTTCAACCTTTTTAGATTCTTCTATTAAATCAAGCATTGCTCCGCCACCAGGGCCAACGTCTAAGCAAGTATTTCCTTTAATATAATCGATTATAACTGCCTTATAATTAATCGTTGAATTCATTGTAGAAAGATATCCAATTTCGTTATAAAACCTGTCATAATTATCTCTTCTAAATCCAAATAAATCATAAAGCATATAAACTGATTGATTGAAAACTTCGTTTGTTCCATAAGCAACCTCACAAAATTCAATAAGTTTGCGAGCCTGCAAAGAATAATCTACATACACCGAATATGCAGTTGTTGTAGGCTTTATAACAATCTTAATATGCTCATTAGGAGCAACTCTATTATTAACGATGTCTGAAACTTTTAGGCTTGCTAAATATGCCTCAATGATTCGTCCTCTAAATAGATTTTTAACCTTCATTCCTTTGTACATAAAATATGTATCATCGGTAAACGGAGTAAAGTTGATGTGCTTTTTAATAGTTAATACTTCGCAAGAGCAGATTAATAAAATTTTTAAAATTTCTTCAACTGAAAAATGGCTTATAGCAACGTATAAATACCATAGTTCAAAATTCTCAAAAATATATCCAATTTTATTTAGTACTTTTTCATTATTTAAATATTTTAAAATTGGCTTAAAGTCTTCTTCGGATTTATTAGGAAGAAGCCATTGAAGTCTATTTAATATATATTTTGCATCGTTATACTTTATTCTTGAGTATTTATTATTAACAATATTAGCTATTGCCTTATTAACATTTGCACCAACTTTTTCATAAAGGTCGGATTTAACGCCTTCGATTACGCAATAGTTTAAAAGAATCAAAATTCTATGAAGATTATCTTTAGCAATCTTGCCACTTGTTATTAGCTCTGTAAGTTCTCCATTTTTATCTAGATTAACTTCACCTTGTGTATATTGTCCAACAAGGCCATGAGTTTTAATAAGAATGTACAATATTTCATCTGGTCTTTTTGTATTATCTTTATATATTTCGGCAGAGGCTTCGTTATGAATATTTAAATCATAACCTGCTTTAATCCACTTCGCTCTATCAAACTTATTACCACATTTAGCAACTTCTGACCATTTTAAAGTCTCTTCAACATAATAAAGATCTTTTTCGGTATATTCGTCAGATAAGTAATTATCTATAGCATGGTTTAAATACTCTAAGCACCTTTTAACGTAGTTAAAAGTGGATTTGGTAGGAATTCTATTTACATCAGGGATATTCCTTAAATTGACGTTATTTTGAGCTGTACAATAAAGGAATCTAAGCCATATTTCGGATTCTGGGATATCATTTCTGGTCTTAATCGAATTGATGAGTTTCAAGGATTTAATCATAAAATCAGCCCCTTTTTTTAAAATTTTCAGAAAATTTCAACTTTTTAGTTGACATAAAACTGAAAATGTGTTATCATACTAATTGTAGTGCAAAAGAAAGGAATCGGTCCGCATAGACGCCCAGAGGAGGTGCAATAATAGAATGCGGAACCCGGAATTTAGCACTGGCTTTACCTAGCAGGTAAATGTTTGTGCTAGAATTTAGTAATGTGTGATGGTCGGAGCGCTTGATTCTGCGGACTCAGCCTGGAGTCCACCTGCAGACAAGGACGACCATTGAAAGTGCGCATAAGCGCTTGCTCATTCGATCTTGAGCGGAGTGCTACTTAAGTAGCATGGAGATGTTCAAATCGCCGGTAGAGCAATCGTGAAACCGCACAGCGCCCCTATTACCAGAAATGGTAATAGGTAATTCCCGAAGCTGGCCCGGATCTTGGCGAGAGCTTGGGGAATAGCCCGTAAGCCCAAGGAGGTTGCGGTGATTCGACGTAAAAAAAAGCACTTAGGGCGGCGATGTAGTCGCCTGGGCGCAGGCGCCCCTTCGCGGAACGGCGAAGTAAACGGAAAAAATGCTGGATACCCCCGACTATTAAGATGGTCGGGGGCCTTTTTTTGCCCTTTTTTAGATATTTTTAATTAGCGCTCAATGGTCGCCACTTTGATATGGCGGCACATAAAGGCCACCTCTACGATAGTTTTTCAAGGCTTCTTGCAAGTTGATCTGTACAAGAAGTTCCTTTCATACCACATTCTACTCCCCTTAATTTTTTAATAACGTCTTCGACTTTCATTCCTTCTAATAATACCCCTATGGCCTTTAAATTGCCGTTACAGCCACCTAAATATTTAACGTTATATATTCTTCCATCTTCAATATCATAATCTATTCTAACCGAGCAAACGCCCTCTGGTTCGTATGTATAATGTTGCATAATAAATACCTCCTTTTTTTGAATATGGCGACCGATGGTCGCCGTTACGATATGGCGGCCAGTGGCCACCGCTACCATTGTGATTATATCATACGAAAAGCAATAAAACAAAGTCTTAATCTATTGCTTTTTGTAGTGAACAGTTATATAATGCCTTCGAACTATATATAACAATTTTTTACATGTATGTGAAAAGGAGGAACAGAATATGTCTGCTTTTGATTTCGAAAGGTATCGCGAACTCTACGGTCGGATTTTCGGTTTAGAAAGGCAGATTGATGCCTTGCACAATCATCACTACCAGAAGGTGCAGAATAGCCCGCCCATTACCGAAAAGGCTGCTCAGAAGGCTGAAGCTGCATACGCTGCCGAGCGCGATAAGCTTTATCGCCTGATGGACACGTACAAGAGCGAGCTCGATGAGCTTGTGAAGCAGGATGTTCCTGAAGGCTACGTTCGTCCTGGTTCTAGTGTACTTTGTCATGAGACTAACTCTTGTGATACTGAGTACGAAGAGAACTACAAGGTAAGCGAAGGCGAGCTTCTCGCCGAAGACCGCTCCATTCAGGAAATGTATGGTTGCGGTATTAAGCTTATCACTCCGTATGACGACATCGGCAGAGCGCTTTACGGCAAGGCTGTTGGCGACGAGTATTCTTACACCATCAACGGCTTCACCACCAAGGGAGTTATTCTCAAGGTGAGCTAACAAAAAACTCCGGTTACCTATTAGGTAATCGGAGATTTTTTATGGCGCCCAATGGGCGCCGTTACAATACTAAACTAAAAATCTATCATCATTAATTATCGTTTCAGCTGATTCATCAATACCAAACTTTCCAGTATCAATAATAAATCTTTCATCATAATTGTGCGCTTTAAAATTGTTTAACAAAACAATGCAACGTTCTTTCATCTGGCAATCCTCAGGCCTTTCGGCATCACGCTTTAACAAAGTTTCTTCATCAATCATCAAAACAACAAATTTCATTTGTGTATTTTTAAATTCATTTTTTAGCATCTCAAAATTTTTAGGATTAATGATGTAATTAAAAACAACATCATATCCTGCTTCTAAATAATCTTTAATAGTATCAATTGAAATCTTCCAAAAGACATCTAAATGATTGCCTTCTTTCCAAGGCGAAACGTAGCCTCCAACGACTTGATTATAAATATCGTCGCCTTCAACTAGTGCAGACTTAGAAAGACTATTTGCAACGGCTTTTGAAATAGTACTTTTGCCAACTCCTGCTGGGCCAGTAATAATATATAGATTTGGCATGTTATCACATCCTTAACCTTTTTGATTTTTCTCCCAAATGTTCCTAACAAATCTTAAAGATAATGTTGATAAAGTAAAACCAATTACAGGAACTAATGAACTTAATAAAATATTGTCATAAACCTTTATAATGTATGAATAACAAACAACTACAATATAAGTCAAAATGCAGATACAAATTCTTCTTGTCCAACAGGTCTCCCACTTTTTATTAAGTTCAACTTTTTTATTACGCTCTTTAATGTTTTCAATTTCTTTTGCAAGGTCATTAATATCCATTTTGTAACTCCTTTTTTATTAATTCATATAATCATTAATTGCTTGCTCATCAACTTTCATAGCTTCAAGAGTTTCAGAAAACAAAGTATCTAAATCCCAACCAAGCATTTCAGCTCCTTGGATAATAACATCTCTTGAACAACCTGCAGCAAACTTTTTATCTTTGAACTTTTTCTTAATTGAAGAAACTTCCATATCTTGAACACTTTTTGAAGGACGCATTAAAGCAGCAGCTCCAATTAATCCAGTAAGTTCATCAACTGCAAATAAAATCTTTTCCATTTGAAGTTCTGGTTTAACGTCACTACATAGACCATAACCATGTGAACAAATTGCGTGTATCATATCATCTGGACAATCAATTTCTTTTAATAATTCTGGAGCTTTTTTACAATGCTCTTCTGGCCACTTTTCAAAATCTACATCATGAAGTAAGCCAACACATCCCCAAAAATTTTCATCCTCGTTATATTTACGAGCAAAATATTTCATAGCACCTTCAACAGTAAGTGCGTGTCTAATATGAAATGGCTCCTCGTTATATTTTTTAACTAAATTTAATGCAATTTCTCTATCCATATAAACCTCCTATGTGACGGCCTTTATGTGCCGCCGCTACTTAAGCAATTATATCACATAAAAGGCTTTAAAACAAAGGCTTTAATATATTGCAATTTGAGGAAAGTCATTATATAATGCCCTCGTATTAAAATTATTATAGTTTTTTGCATGTATGCTAAAAGGAGGTATCATGATGACTACCAATTCGGACAACACAATGCTCGAGCAGATTAGAGAAGAAGTTTGTAGCAAACTAAATTACTTGGCCTCAATTGAAGCAAAGAAAAGACTTGAAGAATATTTCTACTCACTTATTGAAAGCCTTGAAAAAGAAGCCTCAAATGACTCAACAGATGACTCAACAGATGAATCAACAGAATAAAACAAAAACCGATTGCTTTTTTTTGCAATCGGTTTTTTACATAGAAAAAGGCCTGGGTCGTTAAACCCAGGTCTTTAGAATTACTCGTTGTCAAATCCCGCATGGTCAAAAGCCGAGCGATTAACGCGGGCACGGGAGTGCTTCTTCGGGAACCAGCTGTTCTTACCATAGCGATAGCAGTAGAAATCGGTGTGGTACATGCGCATCGCACGACGGGTCCTGCGGACTTCCTGCTGGGTGAACGCGGTCTTCATCTTCACCTCATGAGTGGCAAACCAGTCATAGAACACACCAGAAGGAGCAGCGTGCTTAACAACCTTGTAGGCCTTCGCACGAGCAGCAGCCTTGCGCCGCTTGGCATGAAAGGATTTAGCCTCGGTGTGCGCCTTCTGAGGCTCATCAAAAGCCTCTTCATCGATGTCGTCGCCCTGAGATTCGAATCCGGTCTCCAGCAGTTCGTCATTTCCGAGAAGATTGAGTTCCTCTTTCATGAAGGATATTCCCCTTTCATTGTTCAACGAGCTAGATACGTAGAAAAGACTAGTATCCTGCTCATGTTTTATGGGACATTTACTATTATAACCCCTGCGTTTGACTTATGTCAACTGTTTTTTTGTTAGTCTAGCCCTTTCAGAGTTAAAAAAAAGTTTTTTGCATTAAAAATGGCGCCCAATTGGCGCCGTTACGAGCATATATCTTCTAATAGATAATCAATTACAGTTTTTAAATCATCAAGTCGTACTTCCACTTGATAGCCAATCTTACCGGCACTAAAAATGATTGAATCAAAATTAGCTGCCGAACTATCAATTGTAGTTTTAAAAAACTTTTTCATTCCAATTGGAGAACAGCCGCCATGAATGTATCCTGTTAAAGCAAGCAAATCTTTTTGTTTAATCATTTCAATGTTTTTTTCGCCAACTGCTTTAGCAGCCTTTTTTAAATCAAGCTCTTTAGCAACTGGAATAACAAAAACAAAATGCTCTTTAGAATGTCCAACTGTAACTAAAGTTTTAAAAACTTGTGCTTCATTTTGATTAAGAACTATAGCAACCTCAACACCAGAAACCGCATCAGTACCAACGTAGCTATACGATTGGTAATTAACGCCATGTTGATCTAAAATTCTCATAACATTTGTTTTTTCTTGTTTCATATAATAACCTTTCTATTTGATTGCTATAAGACATTTTAATTATAGAGTCTCAATAACACTCTTTAGTTCTTCAAATTCTTCTTCAGATAAAGTGATGCCTTTGCCCATTTTTGAATGGTCAGGAGACCAGTCACGAATATCGTATTTAGGCTCTCTGTCGTTCCAGCTAACCCTGTTAAGTTCTTTCTTCCAACCTTTTTCGGTTTCAGATAAAACTGCAATTTCTTCAACAATTTCAAATTTTAATTCTTGGTTAAATGCCATAATTATACCTTCTTTCTTGGGGAAATTATATCATATAAAGTGTGTGGTGTCACACAATCGTATTCACCTTTTTTATCAAAGCTTTAATCACAAAATCATCCTCTATTTTGTTAATCGAAAAAGTCTTGCTCCCTGCATAATTGATGGAAGTTCCACAGTGATATACTGTGCTTTGATCTAAAATAAAATATCTATCATGAAAAGAATTGTCGTAAACAACTTTAACATTAGAATATTGCTTTTGATATTTAGAAAACAGCGATTGAAAAGAAGAATTCTTCTTGTAAGTAATAAGCTTAAATGAAACGGTCATGTTCTTGGCAATATCTAAAAAGGTCTTTTCAGCGTAACCATCAACCACCATTATCTCGTTTTGAGCAGCTTTGAAGATATCAATTATCTTGGAATATGCATCAAAAATTTGACCATTAAAATAAATCTCATTTACAAGCCTTTTTTCTTCGAACTTTTTAAAAGATTCTTGCAGAAGTTTAATATCTTTGTCGTGCTTTTCTATGTTTTCAGAATTTTGCATCACTTGCTTTTCAATGAGCTTTTGCTCTACTAGGCCAGTAGATAAGTATCTACGCATGGCGACGAAGGCATCCATAATTCTTATACTTATTCCGGTAGCCACTTCTGTTCTCAATATAGTAGCCAGCATAGCCACTCCTTGTTCTGTAAATACGCGAGGATTCTTGTACTTTCCACCTCTAGTTTCAATTCTGTTTTTTTGGTCCCAGATTGGGACCAAAAAATTTTTGCTTTCATCGTCTGAAAGAATCCAAGAAAATCTTTCAGGAAACCTCTCTACATTTCTAGAAACAGCTTGATTGATTGTTTTCGTGCCATTCTTACACTGGTATAGCTTCGCCAAGTCGCTATCTAGCATAACTTGCTTGCCTCTAATTTCATAAATCATGTTTTCGATTTGAGAACATTCACTAATTAAATCTTTCATTTACATCTCCTTTTTGCCCCTCGCACGAACATATTATCGTATTGTGTAATAAAAAACAAGCGAACAAAATGTAAAATATTTAAAAAATTTAATAAAACATACTTTGAAATTTAATGAAGCATATAAAAGTCTTATTTTTCAGTACTTACAGAGTTTGAAGTCCCAAGTTGGGACTTCAAAGAATTCAAACGTAAGGTCACAAGTTGTGACCTTAGAATTACACATCTCTTTTTGGTCACAAATTGTGACCAAAAAAATTGCGGTCCCAGATTGGGACCACAAATGATACATAGATTAAAAAACTCCTTCAACACACAAGCTTTATTCCACACGCCCTGGCGCCCAAGGGGCTCCGCTACGAATACTCTTCACTATTCACTATTAACTTTTCACTTGTGCGAAGCACACCGGCCGCCCCTACGGTTCGGACAAAAAAGGTTGTCCCTATTTGTCCAATTTCATCACTTTGGCACAATCTTCAATCTATAATCAATTGCATTTAAATATTTAATCAATGTAGAAACTTGAGGAGTCACTGCACTAGTTTCAATTCTAGCAATTGTTGTCTTAGGGATTCCGACTTTTCTCACTAAGTGCTCTTTGAGAAATCTTCTTTTTGCCCCTGGCAGAAACCATCGCAAGAATAAGCTCTTTTTCAATTCTAATTGCTTCTTCTTCCTCATCAGTAAAATTCAAATTCTTTCTTACTTCTTTCCAATTAGCCATTGAAACCACCCCTTTCTTTATAAATCTTGCTTCTCCAGTCTTTTTAATATGATAACATAAATGTGACCAGCGGTAAATATGATTCACTTTTTTGGTCAAAAATTTTGACCAAAAATTTGCGGTCCCAGATTGGGACCGCAAATGATACATATATAAAAAACTCCTTCAACACACAAGCTTTATTCCACACGCCATGGCGCCCAGGGGGCGCCGCTACGCTGGCGATTGATAATCGCCTCTACGGTTCGGACAAAAAAGGTTGTCCCTATTTGCCAAAATGCCAGTATTCTCACACTTTTAATCTCATTACTTTGAAAAAAAAAATGCGGATTGGGTTGACAGATTCTAATTGCCGTGATATTATGTAAACGTTATTTAATATTGAAATAGGAGGATTTCCTTTATGGAACTAGAATTCATTCGTCCTGAAGTTGAAGCGGCATATAAGTGTATGTTTTTGCCGAGAAGTTCAAAATGGGTTGGAAAAGCGAAAAAGCTTAATACTCCTGGCGAGACCGTCACAGTCTATGAAGATACAGACATCTACTATGTTACATTGTTAAATAAAAAGCCCGAAAAGACCTATCAATTTGGTGTTTATACAGCCCAATCAGTGCATCTACTTTCGCCGAAATTCATGATTCATGATGGAATGCCATTTTATTCTGACCAAGAGACTAATAATACTATCTGTATTTTAAGAATTATTAAAGATTTGGTTAACGAGTGGCGTAGTGTCCGTTATATTTTGGATAGATTTACGCGTGAAAAGATTGAAAGAGATGAGCTTTGTGAAGATGAAGTTTATGCCGATGAAGTACTCTTAACAAAACTTGATAGTGGTTTGTTTGTTTTGGATGCCATTACTCCCTTTTTAAAAACATACAGATCAGCTGAATTCAGTGTGCTTCCACAAAAAGCCTAATGAATTGGGAGGTTAACTCATGAGAATTAAATTTTGGGATGAAGGAATGCACCTCGCATATATTGTGCGTTTTTATAAAGTTGGTTATGGTGATTATTTTGATATGTACGATTTTATTTCTAAGGCTCAAAGATTACGCCCAGGCTGTGAAGTTAGTATGGGTATGGACAAAGAAATGTTCTGGTATCCAGCCTTAGAACGGATGGAGAATGATGCTTCAGGAAACCGGGTTTATCGTTTCTCAGCTAAGACAGATTTCATGTATGGACGTGGGAAAGAAATTCATTCTCCCACTTTCACTATTGAGACAATCCAGAAATATTATGATGAAGAAATGATTGTATTAACAGACCCCAAAGCTAGAACTACATTCATGTGCCTTGAATTGTTAGAAAAACTTATTGATTACTGGAAATTATCAATAGGATATCCGGACGAATTTAAACGCGTTAATGGCACCAACAAAAGCGTTCTCCTCTACAATATGGCTGGCACAAAGATATACCTAAGGAGTCCTGAAAAAGGCAAATTTATTTTTGTTGCAAAGTCAATTTTTGAACGAGAAGAGTATGAGTCATATCCTTTTTATTAATGACTTATACTATAAACAAAAAAGAATCACCAGATAATGGTGGTTCTTTTTTTACTTAATTAAATGCTAATTCTCTGTCCATAAAAACCTCCTATGTGGCGCCAAAGGGGCGCCGCTACGATATGCCGGCAAAGCGCCACCGCTACGGCATTTGATAGAGTTCATCACCCAAAAAGCTTGCTTTTTAGCCAAAAACGTGGTATAAATAGGCCGTATCAAAACCTATTAGGAGGACGAAACCATGCGGAAAAATCAAGCCAAAAATGGTTCAAAAGAATTTTTCTATTCCTCGCTTGATGAGTTCAGAGAAGCCATTTTAGCTCGTGCAAAAGCCCTCGGAGTCAAACTCAAGAAGGCAGTCAAGCTCAGCAGTACGGAAAGTGAACTAGATGTAAATACTCACGACACATCTATACCCTTTGGAAGTCAGCAAAATGCACTATCAGTGCTAATGCTCACACTCGACAATTATGAGGCATCACCTTCTAATCATTCTGTTAAGGATTTTTGTGAACAAAGCTTCAATATTTTTGTGACTTTGAGAAGCAAAGCATCAACGCAACTACTTCGATGCCATGCCTTGCAAAAGCAGTATAAAGAATTAGAAGATGACCTTCGCGAAAAAGTCGATCAGTACAAAGAACTTTTGAAAGAAGAATGTGACCACAACAAAAATGAAGAAAACCATATCCACTATTGGGTTTTCGTACATATTCTCCCGAGTATGTCATCAACGATGGCAGAAATGTATGAAACAGCAAGTCAAGCACAAACCTGGGCAAACACCTCACTTGCAGCATTTCTTGTCACAGAAGTTCTTGCAGAAGGTCCAAAAGCCCTGGAAAATCTTCCATTCCCTGGTAATGAAAAAACAGATTCTCTTGGCATAGAAGTAAGTGACAAAGTTGCAGAAATTAACGAAGCAATTGCTAGATATAACAAACTTTCTGAAGCCAAATATGTTGATCAAATCGAAGTCTAATAGGCTGCTAAAGACAGCAACACCCCATCGCATTGCGACGGGGTGTATTTTTTGTGTGATATTAAAATAATCTCTTCCACTCATCTTCTTTAAATCCTGTCGTGATGCCCTTATCTGTTATAATAATCGGTCTTTTAACAAGCATGCCATCTTGAGACAAAAGATCAATCTTCTCATCATCAGACTTCGAAGGAAGTTTATCTTTAAGATTTAACTCCTTGTACTTTAGACCACTCGTATTAAACCATCTCTTGATATCTAGTCCAGACTCCTTAATCCACTTTTTAAGCTCTTGCTTAGAAGGATTATCCTGGGCGATATCTCTTTCATCAAACTTAATCTTATGGCTAACAAGCCACGCTCTCGCCTTTTGGCAAGTAGTACATTTAGGATAACAAATAAAAAGTGCAGTCATAAAAATTCTCCTCTCAAAAATGATTTAGCAAAGCCTCTAATCTGTCGCCGAAGCGCCGATAACAACAAATCTATTAAGGGATTTATCATAAATACTAACGCATCTTGCACCCCACCACTCGTTGCCATCGTCAAAATAATTAGACCAGTCTGTTGACCAATCAAAAATATCTAGTTCATCAAAACCATTTGGAAATAACAAATCATTTAAATTGTTAAAATCTTCAACCGTATAAGGAGTGCCATGTGGCGGATTTAAAAACATATCCAAATAAGATTTAGCAATAGAGCCATCACTATTAGATGAAACGTCAAAAAAATCTTTAGCATCAATTTGCGTGGCCTTCATCTTAGATTTATCTATAGAAATATCTAAATCATATTCATTCTTTAAAAGAGCATGCCATTTTCTCATAGCAAATAAAACCGCCTCTTTGTGAGACTGCTCATAATTATAGCTTCCATCAATTTTAAGGATGCAATAGTTTAAAACGCAAGCATCATACTTTTTAAACTCATTGTAAGAAACATCATCAGATAATTCAGCAATATGACTAGAGCAAAATCGCTTTTCAAGATAGCCTAAATCAACCTCATAAAAGCTGTTGTTAATAGTAAAGCTAAGCAATTCGCAAATCATATGAGTATCAAATAAAGTGCCAGTAATCGCACTAATCTTAAGCCCATCTTCGATAGAAGAAATAATCTCATCAGTGGTAAAAGAATTATGAATAATACGAATAATTTTGTCATCCTTAGAAATATATAAACACGGCTCATAAGGCTGACTCGAAAGATTATACTCTTCCCCATCTATTTGAAAAACTAAATCATCCTTATAAAGAAGCAGTGCATAATTATCTGACTTAAATAACAATTTATCATCATTAGTTAGTAACATAGCTAAGACTCCTTTCTAAGATGATTTAGTAAAGCTTCTAAGCCCTCTTTAATATCACGATAAGCAACCTCAAAATTACCAGTATACCAAGGGTCAGCGATATCACGAGGATTATTAGTAAAATCTAGCAATCTATGAACTTTATTTTCAGGGTCATTTGTTATGATACGCAAAATGTTTTGAATATTACTCTCTTCCATGCCAATAATCAAATCATACTTATCATAATCGGACTTTTGCATGCGGTGAGCCTTGTGAGAGCCAATAGGAATATTATACTTGTTTAGAATATCCCTCGCATAGGGATATAGAGAGTTGCCCTCTTCTTCGTAACTCGTAGCTGCAGAATCAACTATAAATTTATCTTGCAAATTATTTTTATTAATCAAATCTTTAAACATAAACTCTGCCATCGGCGAACGACAAATGTTGCCAAGACAGACAAAAAGAATTTTGGTCATGGGATCACCTTTCGTAGTGGCGAGAATAAGGACGCCAAATTTTACATATATTAGGATATCACAAAAATCATTATAATAATATCATATAGATAAAGGTTTCAGACCTTCGGGCTATTCCTTTTGAATTTTAGTGTAATAGTTGATATCGCTGAAACCCGCTTCTATCTAAACACTAGTTGACGTTTGATTATGCGTTTTGTATTTTTTCTATTTTATCATTTTTCGATATTTTTTATGGGTTTGACTGTAGATAGACTGTCAAAGTAAATTTTCGCATATAAAAAGATGACCTCATGCGTAGTGAGGTCATCTATCTAACTATTGCAAATAATCAAACATTTCAAGCATCTTTTTAGTAAACTATTCTTAATTCATAAGACTTAAATAATCTTCAATCATTATTTTCTCATAATTGTCAAATTCATTTAATTCATCAATATTGTATTCATTTATTGGTTTATCTAAATTAGCAATTTTATCGATCGTCTCCTTAGGGAATCCAAAATCATGAAACGATATTAGTTTTTCATCTATTCCAATATTTTCAATTTGAATCATTACATTATCTAAATCTATGTTGCTATCCTCAAATTCTATCTTATTCTTTTCTATATAATACTTAAACATTCCAACAAAGAATCCTAAATAATAAGGTATCTTGTATTCTATTATATCTGAAATAAATTTAAAAGTACCTTCATATAACTTATTATCTAAAAATAGTCCTTTTTTATCGAAATACTTTCTCATCCATGTTTTTTGAAAAAAGTAATCACTTAGTCTTCTACTTTCTTGTAAAATGTACATTTTCTTGTATATGAGGATTTTTTTAATATTTCCATTAACATGTTGTTGGTAGAATTTTCCCCAAAGAAATTCTCCATTCTTCTTAAATGGATAAATATCTAATCTTTTACTAGATATAGGAATATTTACCTTCCTTAAAATATTAAAAATTTCTGTCATAGCAGTTAATATTTTTTCATTATCTGGATTAACAATGTTTTCAACACATTCTTTATAACTATCAATTTCTTCTTTGTTTTGTTCAAAAAAATAGTATAACTTAATTTTCCATTCTATTGGGACACTTAAACACACATTTTTTAATTCGTTATAATTCAATTTTAAATTTTCTGTTAAGTCTTGAATTTCTTTTTTCCTTTTCATTTCATAATTATTTAAGTATTGATCATCCATCATTTCAATTTCATAGTCGCTTCTAATTCTCTTCGATGTATTTTCAGTATAATTCGGATTAGACAATGTAACTCCTGTTTCGCTGGCAATTTTAACCTTTTCATATACATCATTACTAATAAAGAACACATGTCCAATATTATTTTTTCCAAATCTTCCTGCTCTTCCAGCTATATTTAAAAGTGACATATTATTCAATTTCACATTTCCACCGGTGTACTCACTTGTAATTATTATATTCTTTGCAGCAGAATTAACTCCTTCAATAAATGCTGTAGTTACTATTAAATTGTTTATTATCCCTTCATTAAATAAGTTCACGATTTCTCTTTTGATATATCTAGGCATTGATGCCACGTATACCCCAAATCCAAGCCTTAATCCCTTTACTACATACCATTCATCAACATTATCCACCAAATAATTATCTTCAAGATGTTTTAAAAAAGATTTATATCTATCATTTACATTCAAATTTGCAATAAAACCATCTTCTTCAAATGAACTAATTAATTCACAAGCTTTTGATGGACTATTTATATAAACAATGTTTTCCTCATTTGATAGTTCCTTCAATATACTAATAACTTTGCTACTCATTTTTCCATATTCATTATACCTAATGGTATTATGTGAAAAAAATTCATTAAAAGTACTTGTATTATATAAGTTATGATATTCATGCTCAACATATTTTTTTCTGCGATTTTCTGCGTTTACTCCATATTTATTCATGTATTTGATCATAGATTCTTCTTTCGTATATGTATATGGTGACAGCATAATAGTCTTGCTGTTTAGTTTTCCGATAATTTCAAGTACTTTTCGAAATTTTAAGCTACGATTATCAACAACTTCAAGATCTTCTTCAACTTTATCTTCAATCTTGTATGTTTCATCCATAACAACCAAATCAAATCTATTAAACCCTGTATATTCATAGAAACTTAAAAACTTTTCTGGGGTTAAAATTTTTATACTTCTTCCTTCACATATTTTAGTGTTTATAGAGATGTTATACTTGTTTAAAATACTTCTATTTATTTTCATAAATTTAATATATAGCTCTTCTATTAAAGAATTTGTCGGAACAATAAATATAATATTGTTAAGTTTATCATTATTCTGTAATATGTATTCTATTATTAAACTAGTTTTACCAAATGATGTTGGTGCTGAAATGATTATTTTGTCTTTTTCGTCTATTGTTTCAATTAATGACAGCTGTCCACTATTAAAATGATCAATATACATTCCTTTATAAGAATCTAATTTATAACAATGAGAATAGTCATTAAATATTTTTTGAAACTCATCTATTCCAATTTTGTTTAAATAACCGTACAACTGAAAACTATCAATTAATATAAAAATCAAGTCTTTATACTTTTCATAATCACTTGTTTCAATCATTTCACATAGTAGATTAATAGCTTCTTGCTCATTATTATTAATAGTATATTCATTAATTTTTCTGATTATTTCTTTTCTATTCATCCCATTCCTCCATCTTTTGTTTTAAAACCATTGATCCATTGAATGTTGGAATAAAAACTACTTCTATACAATAATTATTAATTCCTGTACTTTGTATCTTTTCATTAAATTCATTTATTATTTCTTTTGCCCTATTCTCATATATCAATGCTGTTCTATCCTCATTATTGAAAATTGCAAAATAAATAAACTTGATTGAATAGTTTTTTCTATTTACTGCTTCAATAAAAGAAATTCCCTCATCTTCAATTAAATCATTAAACTCATTAACTTTTTCGTTTATCACTATTTCTCTTTCATTTATTGCATCGCCTTGTTTTTGCAGAACAAATTGTAAGAAATCATTAATGTATTCAACTTTAATATGTTTACCAACATCATTTATCAAGTCACTTCTGGCAGCAGAAATATTTTTCACAAACTTAGCTTCCGAAAGTGATATTTCTAAAGAATCATTCTTGAGTGTACAAACAACCAAATCTATTCCTCTATTCTCACTATTCGGTCTTTCATAACTTCTTCTTGACAGATATGTAATTAATCTCTCATTGGTTAAAACATTTCTCAAATAAAAATCATTGAATATTTCTCCATACAATCCATTATTCTCAATATTTCTTTGAGGAATACTTGTTTCATTAAATTTTATATTTCTTGCTTTATTTCTTAAATAATTACCAAGTTCGACATCATTCTCGCTTAATCTATATCTATCAATTCTATCAAAATTTTTAACATAGAATGGTAAATACTCTTGAAATAGCTTCTTAAAATTTTGCAATTCTTCATCCTTTTTAAAGTCATACAAGTATACTTTGGCATCCTTACAATTATCCAATTTGTATTCTCCAACAAATACAAGTGGTGCACATACCCTTTTGTAGTATTCCTTCAACTTTTTATAATTATTATCGACCATCTTGCCCCCCAATTAATCTCACTCTTTATCTTTAATTAATCTTATATCATATCTTGTCGATTCTTGTCTACTGTCAATGCAAATGACTTTATAGAACCTAATAATCTTACTGTTGAAGATTGGTTCTGGAGTTGGATGAATATTTATAAGAAGAATTCTGTTTCTTCTAATACGTACACTCGTTATATCTGCCTAATGAAATGTCATATTATTCCTGCTGTGGGTAAAATAAATCTTCAAGAATTGAAGTCAGTTCATATCCAGAGATTCTATAATGACCTTTTTAATTCTGGTATGGCTTATGTAACTCGTAAACATGTTCATGCTGTTTTTAATCAAGCTCTAAAGTGTGCTGTTAATGAAGGAATCATAGAAAAAAATGTTGCTTTAAATACTATAAAACATAAAGATACAACCCCTACTAAAGAGGTAGAAGTTTTTACACCTCAAGAGCAATTAAAAATAATCAATTCTGTAGATATTTCCCCTATTCCAGTTTTAGTTCGTTTAGCTTTGGGTACTGGTTGCCGACTAGGTGAACTTCTTGCTCTTTCTTGGGATGATATAGACTTCGATCAAAATATAATTCATATTAGGCATGGTCTTACAAAAGGGAATCAATTTTCCGAAGATGGCAAAGATGTTATTGGCTCTATTCCTACAATTGGTACTCTTAAAACACAAAAAAGCAAAAGAGATATTCCTATTGCGGATTCAACGGCACAAATGTTAAGGAAGTATAAGCTTTGTCAAAAGTCTTTTATAAAAGATAAATCCATCATTCCTAATTATGTTTTTCTAACTTCTAAAGGAGGCTTTTGGAAAGAAACATGTGTTAGAAAGAAATATCAATTATTCCTTGAGAATATTGGAGTACCTTATCATAAGTTTCATGCTTTGAGGCACACATATGCAACACGACTTTTAGAAAATGATGTGCATCCTAAAGTAGCTCAAGAGCTTCTGGGACACACGAATGTCAGTGTAACGATGGATATTTATTCCCATGTTTTACCAGAGGTAAAGAGAGAGGCAATGGACAGAATTAGTGAAATTGTTTAGTCCACGAGGCTCTACGATGGTCACAAATCGATTTAAAAAGAGAAGAGGTGTAGTTTTACCTCTTCTCAATTTTTTTGCCATATTTCTTTTGTATGTCGATTCCGTTCCTCATGTCTTTGAACATCTGCTTCATGATTCTTTCGTGTCTTTCAGAAAATTTGTGCTGTGGGATTTCCTGCTTCTGGGATTCTTCATATTCCTTTTCAGCTATCATCTCAAAAGCCTTCCGTATTAATTCATCAAATTCTTTCTCTGTCATCTGATCACCTCATTTCTATTTAGGCCATCTATATATATAACTGTTCAGGTAATCAAAAAGGGACAAGATTCGACAATATTTTTCAAAAAAATAGAAGAGGCTGTTAACCTCTTCAAATTTTTATTGGGCATTTTTTCTGTAATAATCTAATGTGTTTCCATTCTTGTCTTTCCAAGAAACCCAGCCATTATTTTCTTTTCCTAACACAATAATTCCTGCTGTGCTTGGAGAATTACATTCAACATCTTCTTGAAGTACTCCATCTTTTATTTTTATTTTTTTAAATAAATCTGGATATTTATTCTTATCAAGAGGAATACATTTGCTTCCTTTTAGAACAATGAACACACCTTTTTTAACTTTCATTTTTGCATCAATTATTCCAACATCTTTAACTTTTCTAGCAAAATAATACTCTCCATCTGGGATTACTTCCGCATAATTCCTTTTTTGTACTTCATCAGTTGCTTTTCCAAAAACCTCTTCTTTTGTCATATTCTTTGGATATACTTGCTTTCCATCAAATGAAGATAGTAGTTGAATAACTAATCCTTTATCTATAGCAAAAAGCTCTGTTCCTTGTACATTGCTCTTACTAAATATGCTATGAATTAATTGTTCTTTCTCATCATAATCCTCAACTTCAATAGCAAATTCTCTTTTTAGTCCTGTAATATTTACATATCCGTTATGTTCTAAATTATACATTCTTTGTTCGAAATTGTCTTTTCCTGTTTTTCCAATTTTTACAAGTCCATCCACTATTGTAGTCATACAATAAATGATTCCTCTTGCCATTTATTTCATCATCTCCTACTCATTATAATACTTTTTAAAGTTTTCTGTTTGTTCCAATATGTCTGCATAGACTTTTTCATAATCTTCTGGATTACTATCATCTGGTAGTGGAGGGAATCCATCTTCCCACAATAAAAGCATAATATCAGATTTTAATTTAGCTTTTGTGTCACTTCTTTTTGACCAATTTGAATATTTCGCTACATCAGTAACTTTCTCATATAATCTTTTTGATAGTGATATGTTCTTTTCCATAGGATAGAAAAAGTCATATTTCTGCTCTACTGCAACCAAAATATCATAGAATGCTTTTTCTTCATATCCAATTCCAACCCAGTCAAAAGAACCTTTTTCCTCGGCCAACTCCGACATCAAATCAACGAGTTGATCTGCAACACTTGTTAATATTTTAGTCACTTCTGCAGAATCCATTGAACGCATATTATAACTATCAACAATGGCTTGTAATCTTTCAGAAAAGGAAGTAGCCTTTATTTTATTTATCTTTTTGAACTCATCAATTGCCTGTGATAATAATTGCTGTAATACTTTTATTTTAGTATTCGGCAATGTAATATTATTTATTTTTTCAATATAAGCTTCATCAAATAAATTAATGCTCTTATCAATGTATTCTCCTGTTGCTGTGAATAATTGTTCAACCTCATTTGCTTTAATAGCTTCTTGTACCATCTGCCTTACAACTTTGTTCATTTGGCTAACATCTGGTGCTTTTCCTTTAGTTAATTTGAAAATAATAGATCTTACTGCAAAGTAGAAATGTATTTTATCTAATTGCTCTTTTGTAAAGTCTTTGGTTGAATTGCATAAGCTGAATGCTTTTGACATTCGCTTTACATTTGCCATGAATCTGTTTTCTAGCTCTTTTGTTGATTGAATATATTCCGAAGCATTATTCAAACATTTTAGTTTTTCAATACTTGTTCCCTCAAAATATGGAGTACAGTCAAATTTCCTATATAGCATATTATCTAGTACTTCTAATTGATCAAGCACTATTTTTATTGCTTCTTCAATTCCATCCACATCATCTTTTCCATATTTTGCATATTTTTTTAATGCAAAATCTACACCTGATTTAATTCCTATAAAGTCAACAATTAATCCTGCTGTTTTTCCAGGGTAGGCTCTATTTACTCTTGATATGGATTGAATAATACTATGTTCTTGCTTTAATAATTTATCTATATATATGGTATCCAAGAATGGAACATCAAATCCTGTAAGCCACATATCTACTACAATTGCTATTTTAAAATTACTATTTATATCTTTGAAAGCTGTTGCATATTCTTGTCTATCTGCATCAGTTCCAAGCATATCATAAAGCTCTTTTGGATCATCTTTTCCTCTTGTCATTACCATATTCATCATTGCCATTGGTTTCATTTTTTCTAATTGTTCTTTTGAAACATTGGCAGAATCAGCACATTTCTTAACTTCAACCCATTCAGGTCGCATTTCTTTTACTATGTTATAAAAGTCATATGCTATAAATCTATCAGCACAAACGAACATACACTTTCCAGCAACTGTGCTACCCTCATTAACCCTTGACTCATAATGTTCAACAAAGCATTTTGCCACATTAGTTAATACATCTTTATCTCCAATAATAGAACGAATCGAAACAGCTTTTTTCTTGCTTTCCTCAACCTGATATTCGTTAGCACCCTCTTCTAAACATTTTTGATAGTAATCTTCAATTTCAACCATTTTTTTACTATCAAGGATTGCCTTAACAAATCTTCCATCATATACAAGCTTTACAGTGATTCCATCTTTAATGGAATCTCTCATTGTATATTCTTCAACAACACCGCCAAATATATCAATTGTTTCTTGAATTGGTGTTCCAGTAAATCCAATATAAGTAGCATTAGGTAGGGAGTCATGCAAATATTTTGCATATCCATAAGAAGTTTTAACACCTGAATCTGTTATCTTTATATTCTGATCCATATTTAATTGACTTCTATGTGCTTCATCTGATATGCATATTACATTTGTTCTTTCCGTTAATAGATCCAGTTCTTCAGTAAATTTCTGTATTGTAGTTAAATAAACTCCGCCTGACTCTTTATCCTGTAATTTCTTTTTCAAATCATCTCTGCTAGTAATACTTAATACTTCTTTATCTCCAATAAACCTTTTGGCTCTTACGAAATTTTCTGATAATTGATCATCTAAATCAGTTCTATCTGTTATTAGAATGATTGTCGGACTCATTAGACTTGGTTCTCTCATAAGCATCCTAGTCAAAAATAGCATTCCGTAGCTCTTTCCACAACCTGTTGTTCCAAAATAAGTTCCGCCTTTTCCATCTCCATTAGGTTTTTGGTGTAACAAAACATTTTTTAATAATTTCTTTGTTGCAAAGTATTGAGGATAATTACACACTATTTTTATTTCTTTATTGCATGAATCATCAGGGAAGAATACATAGTTATGTATTACATCCATAAGTCTGTCTTTTCTAAACAAACCATCTATCATAGTTTCTAGAGAATCAATTCCATCTGCTTCTTCATCATTTTCTTCAACTTTTCTCCAAGCATAAAAATGTTCATAATCAGCAAATATCGAACCCATTTTACTATTAATTCCATCACTTATTACAACAAATGCGTTGTACTTAAATAATTCTGGTATATCTCTCATATATCTTGTAGTTATTTGAGTGAATGCATCAAATATAGTTGCATCAGTTCTGGTTGTTGATTTATATTCAAAAATAACTACAGGTATTCCATTTATATAAATAATAGTATCTGGGATTCTTTTTTGGTTTCCTTTTATAACTACCTGATTACAAACCTTAAAAATATTATTGTTGATATTATCAAAATCAAATAGTTGCAAATGAAAATCCTTTTGAGTTCTATCCTGTCTAATAAATGATTCTCCATCTACCATTTTGACAAATATTCTTTTATTAGCATCGTATATATCAGCAGAGGATACAGTCTTTAATGATAAAATAATACTGTTTATTTCCTCATCTGTAATGTTCTCTTGTTTATACTTGTTTTTTAAGAAATTTCTTAAATCTGCTTCTAATAAAACATCTTCATCAGTTCTGTCTAGATCATTTCCATGGATATACTCATAATCCAAACTTTTGATTTTTTCTACTATTAAGTTTTCTAAATCTGCTTCTGTAAAAGACACTTGATATCACCCCAATATTTCTTATTTCGTTATTTCTAGCAACATTACATTTCGCAATTCTAACAAAATTTCAATTTCCAAGCAGTTAGAAGAAATATTACTAAAAATTGGTCTAAATCTTTCCTCTAAACTATCTATCATTTCTTCATTAGGAACATCAATTTCAAAAGATTCAACATCATTTTTATTAATATGTTGTTGAGCCCCACCAGTTTGATTCAGAATCAATCTGTCAATATTATTAATCATAGTAAGATAAATATAGTTGTTGTATTTTTTGTTCTTTGGAACAATGCCTATTACTGATTGGTTTGCACATGAATCTATTTCCAATCTACTAACTTGTCCAAGAGTAGCTCCAGTAATTGCTAACACTGTAGTATCTTTTGGCAACAATGTTGTTGATGACTTCTTTAAACCAATCTCAGTAATCAATTCACTTGGTTTAAAAATTCTAAATTTGTTTATTTCTCCAGAATTTATCCAATTAATTGTACCATTCCAATATTCTTTTTTATCTCTACTGGGAGTTCCTCCTAGTATACACTCGGCGATTTCTCGTACCCTGCATTTTCTCAAACATTCCTGTTTGGTTAAAGAATCAAAATAAATTGCATCAGACATTTTTTGCAAATCATTATTAATTAAATTTAGAATTTCAATTCTTTTCGATATTGTATTATATTGTTTTACGAATATCCTTTGCTCTTCTAGGCTAGGAATGTTTATATCAATATTTGAAAAATTTTCCCATGTTAAACCACCTCTAACACTTGCATCTGTATAAAACCAACACAAATGATCAAACACTTCTGTCTTAAATATTAACATTAGGTACTCTTCATCTATTTCCGTATCGGTTATTTCAAGCATCGTATACGCAGGAGAAACAAGAGCAGGGGTTTCTTTCCTATACAATGCGATTGGTAATTTTTTATCTCTTCCAACATGCATAGGATTAAAAGCAAATCTGTTTTTTCTTATTACATTATATTTCTTTAAATCTGTACCAATTATATTAGCAACAGATGGCATAAATTCTTTATCTATGGCAACGCCAAGAACTTCAGAGTATTTGCCATCAATATTTTTTTCACTAATTTGATTAACAAAACTCCCTATCTTTCTATATGCCATATCCAAGTTCCTCCATAACTTTCTTTAATTCATTTTTTGTTTGTTCATCTTTTTTATATAGATTTTTTAAACTGGTCTGAACTGACTCCATTTCATTTTCATAGTTCTTTTCTCGAACATCTCTAATTACTTCTATATATTTACTAGGTGAAAGAGAGTAGTTTTCTAACTGTTGCTTATTTATTGATTTGCAATATTCTTTTATATCCGAATATTTTTGTTCATAATCAATCGATTGCCAATTGTGATATGTATCCGCTATTTTTTGGATATCCTCTTTTGAAAACGCTATATATTTCTTTTCAAACGGTTCTCCTAATTGTCTTAAATCCATAAATAAGATTTCATTAGTTCTATCTCTATATTCAAATTCTTTTCCGTTTTTATCAACTTTTCTGTGTTTTTTATTCTTGTTGAAAATCCATACCGTAACAGATATGTCTGTAGTGTAAAACATATTTCCAGGTAATATTAAGATTGCTTCTACTAAATCATTTTCTATTAATTGCTTTCTAATTTCATATTCATCTCCGCTTGAAGTCAATGCTCCATTAGCTAACAGCAAACAACCTACTCCATCACGAGATAGTTTAGATATAAAATTCAAAATCCATGCATAGTTTGCATTTCCTGTTGGCGGTATTTTATATCCTTTCCATCTTGCATCATCTATTAGTTCATTTTCCTCTCTCCATGCACTTTGATTAAATGGTGGATTCATAAGTGCATATTCAGCTTTTAAGTCTGGGTGTTGATCATTTTGGAATGTACTAGTTGCCTTTTTTCCTAAATCCGCAGAAATTCCTCTAATTGCTAAATTCATTTTAGCAAGCTTTAATGTTGTAGCAATTTTTTCTTGTCCAAAAACGCTTATATTTTTAGTATCTCCACAGTGTTGTTCAATGAATTTCATAGATTGAACAAACATACCACCAGAGCCACAAGCACCATCATAAACTGCACCAGAATATGGTTCTATTAATTCACAAAGCAATGCAACAACAGATTGTGGGGTATAGAACTCACCTTTACCTTTTCCCTCTTTTATAGCAAATTTCTGTAAGAAGTATTCATATACTCTACCAAAAAAATCTCTATCATGAGCATCTAGTTTTAATTGATTCATTTTGTCTAATAGAGATGCTAAATCATTATTCTCTAATTGAAGTCTTGAATAATAATTGTCTGGCAACGCTCCTGCTAAAGATTTATTCTTTAATTCTATTTCATGTAATGCGGTATCTACTTTTATTGCTAGTCCATCTTGTTTGGATTGACTCATTAAATAATCCCATCTAGCACATTCTGGAATAAAGAATACATTATCCTGTTCGTAAAACGATACTTCATTAAGCATAAATTCTGGTTTGCCCTCGGTTATTAATTTTTCTCTTTGCATTGTAAATCTATCATTGGCATATTTTAAGAAAATTAGACTTAAAATAACATGTTTATATTCTGCAGGCTCTACAGCACCTCTTAATTTATCACAAGCATCCCAAAGGATACTTTCCATTGATTTTTCCTTACTTGTTTTTTCCAAATTAATCCCTCCAAAAAAAATGTCTTCCTATTTAATATATCATATTATTCTATTAGTTTCCATATTATATAATTCGACACAAATCACAAAAATCCCTCTTCTGGGTTTTATCAATTTTTCCTCTTTTATCTCTTTTTTCTATATTTGACACCCCTTTGACCCCCTTGGGCATTTATGCTACAATTAGATAAAAAAATAAATCCTCAGAAGTCTTGAACCTCTATGGATTTATGTTTCTTTTGGTTGCGGGGGCAGGACTCGAACCTGCGACCTTCGGGGTAATAGTCCCGAGGCTGGATGAAATTTCTATCATTTATCCCCTCACCTTAAGCAATGTGTATGCACCCTGTTTTAACGTCCAAAAAGAACAGTGAGCCAGATTGATATTATTTTAGCATAAGCATTTGTCATTTTAAACCTGAATTTCAACTGTTGGACACGTAATGCACAATGTCAATATTCTTGTTTATCTTTGTCTATCTACGTGCTATAATTATTTTGGTTCTAATGGCACAGGCAATTAGAGCCCAAGCCCATTAATAACTACTTTTTGAATTATTGAATCTAGTACTAGTATTCGTTAATTCTTCGAGCGCCTATGATAAGATTCTAAATCGTCAGCTAAAGGTTTAGTGGGTTGCCCTACGACCTTCTGACCAGTTTCTTATCATAGGAAGAGCCACTAAAAATAGATTTAACACAAAACCGTGAGTCACATAGGTGATAACGGTAGCTGGATCTTTATTTAAAAAAGAACTTGGTATGGTGCTAAAGCCCGTATCTTGTTCTTTTTTATTGTATTCGTCACATGTATTCAAAAAAGCCACATTGCTGTGGCTTTTTCTCATTTCCTCTTGTATCTAGCACATCTCATCTGATCTTCTTTAGTAAAAGCAATAAACTTATAGTCACAAATGTCCCAGCTACAATAGAGCTTTTTGTATTCTCTACCATTTGAAATATCACTTTTAAAATGTCTAATCTTTTTATTAGCAACCCTTTGCCCTTTCTTACAAGATCTTTCACATTTACAACTTGGATATTTCTTATAACTTCTACTCACTTTTAATCAACCTTTCTACTACTTAAATAAGTAGTTAGAAAGCACTAAATACTATGTTCTCCATAATACCCTCCTATTTATTCTCCAATTACTTTTCTCGCCCTCTCATACTCTTCTTCAGTAAACGCGCATAAAATCACGTCGATGTCATAGTCTTTGTAATCCTTTAAAATCCTTTTATATGCCATAACGCATTGCTCTGCTGATTCTCCTGCAGGATTTTCCAAACTTCCTCCATATATTCCAGAGCTAATTAATGGAAATGCGATTGAATGCAAGTTGTTTTCTATCAAGACCTTCATTGAGTTATAATACGCATTAAATAGCTTATCGAAAGCTGTTGGTGTATAGCCAAAATCTGGGCCAACTGCGTGGATTATATATTTAGCATTTGATATATCAAATGCTGGCGTTATCGCTACCTCACCATCTTCTAATGGTGTTTTTATTTTGTTGCAAGCTTCTTGAAGCTTTGCGTATCCAGCTCTACAAAATATTGCTCCACATACTCCGCCGCCTGCTTGTAAATCTCTATTTGCTGCATTTACAATTGCATCAACTTCTTGGTCTACACAAGAAGCTTTGATTAGTTTAATAGTACTCATAAAATCTCCTTTCGGTAGCATTTCATATCAAGAACTGTTGACCCATTTTTTTATTTTATCTTCAACTCCATCGCATACTCAAAAGATATTAGCTCATACTTTTTAGTCTTTTTCCAACCTTCTTCTTGATGTGACATATCAGATATTTCTTTTACAGTTTTGTTTTTAAGGAGCTTGATTATTCTATCTATTATTTTGACTTCAGCCTCACTCAAGTCACTTAAATCATAATTGTTTTTGCTCTTAATAATGCTTTTTGTGCCGTTCTCGTCCTCGTAATCCTCTCTGTAATACTTATCAGTTAATAGCGAAAGCTCATTAAACATGTTTTCTGCAATTACTGGTCCATATGTCTGCTTTTGATACCTAATCCCTGTAATTGCTAGCACTCTTTCTTCAAACGACAATGAATCTATATACCATAGGTATTTATTTAAGCTAGTTAGTGTCAAGTTTTTTACCTTGCTTGCTATATATGAAATGACATTTTCAACTTTTTCTAAATCGAACGATTTGTAACCAGTATAAACATCAGCAGGTACATCAAGCACAACGTTTAAATACTTTTTGTAGAGTGTTTGAATATCGTCAACATACGAAGCATCTTTGTTATAGTTACTATTGATTTTTTCAAAGGTCTTTTTTGTGATTTTATTTGCTTCGTAGGCTTGTTTAACCCTTTTCATAAACTCGTCATCATTATCTATTAACATTCTTAAATAATCGCTTTGTGACTTGGTAGGAAGATCTCCATTTTCATATCTATTAATTGTCATTTTTCCGAAACCTAATATGCTCGTTAATTCTCTTTGAGATATGTTGTATTTTTTTCGAAGATTAACTAATTCTTGAGGCTCGACTATGTTAGCATTTTTTCTATATGCTTTGTAAATCCTTGCTATATTAGCATCTTCAAGGTCGGAAATATATAAGTCGTTTTGACATTTTTGACAAACGCCAACATTTTCATAAGTGTCAATCTTAACGCCTTTAAATTCAGTTATTTTTCTTTTTTCAATTTTATATTCAGTTTCTTCATGGCATTCTGGACAATAAGTTTTCATATTAATCATCCTCCTCACATAATCCAAATTCATGTATCGAAATACATATTATATTGTTTCTGGTCTCAAGTCTTAGCTTCATATAGAGTTTAATATTTTTATACAATGGTGAAAATTTAAATATCCATCCTCCATATTTGGAGTCTCTATCTTCTTCTTGCCCACCAATGCAATCACTTAATGTTAAGTCTAGAATTATTCGTCGTATATCATTTGTAGTTAGCCCATAATTACGCATAAAATCTATATTTTTACTTCTTCTAACGATTACAAAACTATTTTCATCTCCATTTGCAATTATATTCTTAATCATTCGTAAATACTGGCTCTGAACCATGTCTTTAATTGAATTCATTTTTATCTCCTGTACAAGCAAAATAAAAGTGCCACTTTTTGATGGCACTTTTATTATAGCATCTTATGAAGTTTTTGGCAAGTTCTGATAAAAGTTGGCGGCCAATGGCCGCCGCTACGCGTGTGGGCGATTGATAATCGCCCCTACGGATTTTGTCAACTTTGTGAGACAAAAAAGGTTGTCCCGTTTTGTCGCAATTATTTCCCCTCATACGTCTCTTTTAATATCTTCAAAAACTCTTTAGTTGCTTTGCTCTGGCTGTTCTTTTGTAGTACAACTACACCTTGAGTTTGCTCGCCAAATTTAAATTCTTTAATAATCTTAACTTTGTCTTTTATATCTTTTAAGCTATCGATTTCACAAAATCCTATGCCTAGGTCTGTTAATACTAACTTTTTAACAATTATCGAGCTTGATGCTTCAAAACATTTATCTATATCTATTTTGTGTCCTTTCATTGTTTCTTCAAATATTTTATATCTCATTGATGCTCTGAAAGGCACTATTAGTCTATGTTTTGCGATGTCTTCAAGATTCTTAATATTTTTTAATTTATTTTTTTCATAATATTCATTGCTTGCAAATAAACAATAGCTTGAGGTTTTCATAGGAATTATTTCAATGTTTGCATACTTCTTTCCGATATATGGCATATTAAGTGTGGTGATGTCTATTTCACCATTTGCTACTCCTTCTACAAGCCACTCTGAACGACCATTTGTAAAAGTAACTCTAATATTAGGATATTTTTTTGAGAACTCACATAGTGG
>JAEEGL016690512.1_pt1 | contig 29274 bp, 27 predicted proteins | sample 9134231 | NCBI WGS metagenome assembly JAEEGL01 (sample SAMN16246548, study PRJNA631951) | gut metagenome | biome: gut microbiome; feature: rumen; material: fiber-attached | host: Bos | place: Iran: Karaj | collected 2018-10 | reverse complement strand
CTCCGACTATGAGTTTTGGGTGAAGCTGGTGTTTGCAGGTGGCAGTTTCTGCCATCTCGACGAGTTCGTGTCAGTGTTCGACACCACAGGCATCAGCTCGACCAACCACGACCTCGACAAGGCCGAACGCAAGCAGGTGCTATCGCAGTATCTCCCCGCGATGGTGGCTGCCGACTACGACCGGCTCAGGGGTATGGAAGACATGTTGTCGAATTCACAAGTAAAAGATGTGCTGCAATTTGGCTCTAAGAAGAAACTGTATCACAAGCTGATTACCTCGGCTTTGGTCAAGATTCGTGCCATTGAAAAGCTGTTTGGATCATAGCCATGTTCCTCTCCATCATCATACCAGTGTATAACGTAGAGCACTATCTGAGGGAGTGCCTGGATTCGGTCTTCGCTCAGGGCCTGACTGAGTGCGAGGTGATTGCCGTCAACGACGGCTCGACCGACGGCAGTCGCGCTATCCTTCAGGAATACAAGGCCAGTCATCCCGAGGTGCTGACCATCGTCGACAAGCCCAACGGAGGCCTCTCGTCGGCACGCAACGCGGGGGTGGAGACAGCGAAAGGCGATTACTGCTATTTCCTTGACAGCGACGACTACTTGAAGCCCCACGCCCTTGCCTCGATCAAGCAGGCTATCGAAGCCTCAGAAGACGCTGATGTCGTCTTTATGGACTGCATGGTCACCGACCAGGGCAAACGTTGGGCAAAACACAGGGAAACGAATGTCCCTTTGATGGACTTCAGGTCGTTTTTCAGATATGCCTACGAACACAAGATGAGCATTGCACCCAATGCTGTGGCCTACCTCTATTCAAATGCATATTGGCGGAAGGCAGGCTTGCATTTTGAGGAGGGCATCAAGTATGAGGATGCTTTGTTCAAGTATCGACTTTTTGTGCGCGACGACGGCACCATCAAGGTGGTGCACGTGGAGGAACCGTTTTATGTCTATAGGATGGGTAGAGAAGGGTCCATAACTACAAGTTTTTCTTTGAAAAACTTTATTGATAGGCAATACCTAAGAAAAACTGCTGACAAACTATGGAACGGTCTAGGAATCAATGATGTGTCGTACTATTACATGTTGTTTGATGGTTGCGTGCTGATGTTTTATGAGGCGTATTTGTGTGGCCTTATTAAAGAATATCGAAAATTTTGGGATAGGGACGATGTGCGTATCATGCGCAAAGGCGTGAGGAATGAGCGTGAATATGGCCTTTGGCTATTGGCAAAACTTGATCCCAAGTGGATGGCACGCTATTATGCCAACGAATTGCCAGCCTTGAAAAGACGGTTGACAAACATTATGCTAACAGTGTGTGGAAAGGTCTTTTATAGGTGAATAGATATGTGATATATTCCGCTCTTATTGGCGCATACGATGCAGTTCCGCAACCAACTGTATCCGACGAAAGGTTTGATTTTGTCCTTTTTTCGAATTGTGTTGAAGCAAGCACGGACGGTGTGTGGCAGATACGCCCAATAGCCTATGAGAATACTGATACGACCCGCATTGCCCGCTATGTTAAAACCCATCCTGAAACCTTGTTGCCCGAATATGATGTCTCGATATGGGTGGATATGAACGTGCTGATTAAAACCGGGTATCTATATGAACGTGCCGCTCAGTTGGTTTCGAAAGGCATTCTTATCTCCAGTATGCATCATCCTGGTTGGGACTGCATTTATGAAGAGGCGTTTGCTGTAATGCACATGCGGGTTGAAAGGGAATCGGTGGTATTGGGTTGGTGCCATCAGCTTGTCAAGGAAGGCTATCCTAGACACAACGGCCTTTGCGAGACTAATGTCTTGTTTAGGCAGCATAACAAGCCTGAAGTCGCCGATTTCGATGGTTTCTGGTGGGAGTGCATTTGCGCCCATTCTAGGCGCGATCAACTCTCGTTCAATTATGCGCTGTGGAAAAAAGGAATCCCATGCCATTACATGATGGGAGAGGAGACGTGTGCCAAAAATAGCGAGGATTTTGAGGTCATCAAACATAAAGACGGAAATCATAATTTCTGTGATTTGGCTAAAAACGAAGGTTGGCTGATGCGTTATTGCTGGAAAGTCCCTTCTCAAGTAGATAAGATCAAGGGAATCTATTATAAGATATATTCAATGTTGTTTCCTAAGACCTTTGCGTTTTTGTTAGGCCAGTATTTTAGGGTTAAATACTTATTATTTAAATAACTATATGTTCAATAAAATAAAAAGATATCTTCGGGATCCGTATTTTGCCTTGGGCAACGATATGATCAAGAAGTGTCCGCAGCGGATGTCGGATAAGTTTTATTTGACTGTCTTGTGGAGAGGTGTTATGGGGTATAAATTGGATTGGAAACATCCCGAAACCTTTAACGAGAAATTACAATGGCTGAAACTGTACAATCGAGACCCAAAGTACACGGCGTTGGTCGATAAATACTTGGTAAAGCAATGGGTGACCGAAAAGATTGGTGGACAGTACGTTATTCCCACGTTGACAAAGTATGATTCGGTGGATGAGATCGAGTTAGATAAGTTGCCAGATCAGTTTGTGCTAAAATGCAATCACGATAGCGGGAGTTATGTAATATGTAGAGACAAAGCCTCGTTTGATTTGGATTCAGCCAAGAAAAAACTAGATAGTTGCCTAAAGCATGACTTCTATTTGGAGACAAGAGAGTGGCCCTATAAGAATGTCAAGCGTTGTATCATTGCAGAACAGTATTTAGCCCCTGCGCCTGGTTCAGATGACCTTCCCGATTATAAATTCTTTTGTTTTGACGGGAAGGTTGATTGTGTGATGGTTTGTATAGATAGACAAAGCCGTCAGACCAGGTTCTATTTCTTTGACGAAAAATGGAACCTAATGCGACTGAATGGATGGGGGAAAAAGGCACCTGATGGTTTCACATTACCCCAACCGAAGAAACTTGATGAGATGTTTGAGCTGGCAGCCATCCTTTCACAAGGGATACCCTTTGTGAGAGTTGATTTCTATAATGTTGACGGTGATATACGTTTTGGAGAAATGACCTTGTTCCCAGATGGTGGGCTGGATTTTCGTATCTTGCCAGAAGCGGATTTGCATTTTGGGAGATTGATAAAAATCAATTAATTATGAAAATAGCTATTATTGGAACGGGGAATGTCGGCTCTACATTGGCTGCTGATTTGTCGCACAAAGGGCATGACGTGACTTTGATAAAATCATCGAAGAATTACGAGAGTCCATGTTTCGACGGCATTAAGAAAAAAGGCGGCATGAAGGTGTTGGATCCCTACATGGGCGATTATTATTCTGAGATAAAGTGTCTTGACAGTGATGATGATAAGACTATATTGGCCGAGGCCGAGGTGATAATTGTAACTGTTCAGACCACTTTTCATGAAAATGTTATCAAGGACATCTCGCGTTACGTTAAAGATGGTCAAGCCCTGATTTTGGAGCCAGGATATCTGTCGACTTGTTATTGCATAAAATATTGTAATGATAAGGATTTGACGATAATAGAAGCGGAGAGCTCCCCGATTGATTGTAGAATAGATGGCAATTGTGATAGCCATGTGCTGTTCAAGAATGTATTAAACCCTTTTGGAGTGTATCCTCGAAAAAAGAAGGCATTTGCAGATTCAATACTTGAACTATTAGGATATCCCTATAGGTTTACGGAAAGTGTTTTTGAAGCGGCACTGCACAACCCAAACTTAATTGTTCACACGGTTGGTGCATTATTTAGCATACCACGTGTGGAATATACCAAAGGAGAGTATTGGATGTATAAGGAGGTCTTTACACCTCATGTGTGGAATGTTTGCGAGGAACTTGACGAGGAAAGGATGAACGTGTTGTCGGCGGTAGGGGTAAAGCATAGGCAAAGCTATGTAGAAGCATGTAAAGAGAGAAATTTTAGCAATGACAATCGCGCGCCAATAGATTGCTTTTTTGATTATGCGAAGAATTCATCTCCCAAAGGTCCTAGCGTGCCAGATTCAAGATATTTAACGGAAGATGTCTCGCAAGGGTTGGTGTTGCTGGAGTCTTTGGGACGGCATTTTAATGTTGCAACCCCAACATGTTCTAGTTTAATAACACTTGCTGGTAAAGCTTTAAAAAGGGATTTTAGAAAAGAAGGTAGGAATGTTGAAAGGTTGGGTGACGCTGCAATTTCAACAATTTATGAAGATGGATTATGGTGAATGAGCGCCTACATTGGGTGGATGTGGCCAAAGGCATCCTTATCGTGATGGTGGCTATGGTGCATATCACTGGCAGGGGAGAGGAACTCGGTATTTCGTGTCCCGCCATCGATGCCATTGGTCCCATGGCCAGCGTATTGTGCTTCCGCATGCCTGCTTTTTTCATTCTTGCTGGCTTCTGGGGTAGGTACGACATGAGTTTCAAGGACTTCCTGCTCCGCAACGCCAAAGGCCTGCTCCTCCCGCTGATTATCTTCAGCTTCTTGGGAGGGGTGCTGCATGAGGTTTTCTACGAAATCCTGAAAGGCTCTTACAATGCAGGAACGCTGGAATGGCCTTTCTTGGACACCTCCCTCGACTATTGGTTTGTGCTCGCGCTGTTTCTGGCCAAGTGCGTCTATTGGTTGGTGTGCCGTATCAGCTCGAAGCAGTATGTCAGGCTGCTGGTGTGTCTCGCTATTTATGCCGTGGGTGTGCTGTCGCTGAAGGCTTGGTTCCTACCCAACTTCGCCTGTTGGAAATGGGCACTCATTATGTTGGTCTATCTTCCTATCGGGCAGTGGGTTCGCGAGCATCTCAAGGATTGGAAATTGTTTGTGGCCGCCTTGATCGTGTTCGTGGCGGGATGGGTCATTTATTGGTGGCTAGATTCGGGTATTCCTCAGCCGGGAGGTGGAATGAAATACATCAATCTGGTTAGTGCATGGCCTTCGTTGCTGCTATGCACTGCCGGAAGTGTCGTCTTCTTCAAGCTCTGTTCGTATATCAAGCGGGCGCGGGTGTTGGAGCTGATAGGCCGCAATACATTGGCCATTTATGTTATGCACTGGTGGATTGAGATTTTGGCCATGAAGGTGATGCGGGGCTTTTTCGCGCAAGGCGTCTGGCTGTCGACGACTGCCACCCTTGTCACGCTGGCGCTCGCAGTTTTCGTGCCTTGCCTGATCTCGGAGTTGCTCAACAGGCCAAAGCTGAAATGGATTCTTGGAAAGTGACTTTTTTATAGAATGAAACTATTTGTGATCATAGTAACCTACAAGGGTAAACAGTGGTACGACCGTTGCTTTACATCGTTGCGTGCCTCGACAATCCCTGTAAAGACCATCGTGGTCGACAATGCCTCCAACGACGGCACGCTGGAGTATATCCGCGAGCATTTTCCGGAGATTCATCTGATTGAGTCATCGGAGAACCTTGGCTTTGGCCGCGCCAACAATCTTGCCATGCGATATGCGCTTGACAATGGCTGTGACTATGTGTTTCTGCTTAACCAGGACACCTGGATTGAGCCCGATGCGATAGAGAAACTTGTCAGCGCGCATCAATCTCACCCGCAATACGGTATTCTTAGCCCTTTGCACGTGGCCCCTAATGGCCAGAGTCTTAATATGCTCATAGACTATGGGGGCAACCAATTTGTGAAGAATTCCGAAAGACTTGGCGATTTGTGTTTGGGTTCACTTAAAGAGGTGTATCCTGTTGTCTATGTGAATGCTGCGGCGTGGTTGGTGTCAAGGAAAACCTTGGAAACGGTGGGCGGTTTCGCACCCATTTATTTCCATTATGAGGAAGATGATGATTATCTGAATCGTGTGCGTTACCATAAGATAGGTGTCGGCTTGTGTCTTCAGGCAAGAATCGTTCACGACCATTCCAACTTGTTTGGCTCATTGCCTGAGTCAAAGACACGCATCCATCGTGATCAGTTGTTGAAGGTAAGGTTCTCCGATCCCAACAACAACGAGTCTATAGCGAAGTATAGGAGGTTCTTGTTGAGAAAAGTAGTCTTGCTTCGTTTGAGAGGCGACAAATATAACGCGAAAGCATATTTGGCTGATTTTAAGTTTCTTGGTAAACACCGAAAGGAGATGGAAAACTGCCGTATGGAAAACAGAAAAAAGCAGACTTCTTGGTTATGAGAGAGAATGCTGCCAACTTCGCAAACTTGAAAAAGACATGGGTGCACTTTTGGAAGCGTCCGGTCCGAGTGTTTTGTTTTCATCAAGTGAGTGATGTGTTTGAGGACGATACAATGTGGGAATGTGACTGGAGCCCGACCGAGGCTTTCAGGAATAAGATTTTGGAACTAAAAGAAAAGTATACTTTTGTGCCATTGACCGAAGCCTACCGTCACATTACAGATGACAGAGTTAGGCTGAGAAATTTCGCAGCATTAACTGCTGATGATGGTTGGGCTTCGTTGAAAAACATTATTCCCTGGTTGGCAGAACAAAGAATACCAGTGACTTTATTCTTGAATCCCCTTTATTTGGACGGAGTTCATTATCAAAGTAGGGAGACGGACAAGTTGTTGACTGAGGAAGAAGTAGAAGGATTGGTGAAACAATACTCGCCTCTTGTCACCATCGCATCGCATGGATGGTTACATGAGGATTGTAGAAATATGAAAGAAGATGAATTCGAAGCATCCGTTTTAAAGGCCGAGGTGGCTCTGCATAATATAAATGGTAAGATACCCTTTTATGCCTTTGCATACGGAAAGTTCAGGAATGAGCAAATCGTTTTTTTGAGAGAACACTCCCTGATTCCTGTGTTGATGGATGGGACTATGAATTATAATCATCCTATGATTGTCCATCGGGAATGTATCGATTGTGGAAAATAGTAAACTTATGGTTCGTAATAATGATTTTTCTTTGTCTCAAAACATGGGGATAATTGATGGCCCCAAGGTTTCTGTTATCGTGCCTGCCTTTAATCAAGGTGAGTTTCTTGCAGAGGCTTTGGATAGCGTATTAAACCAAACCTATTCTAATTGGGAATGTGTCATTGTCAACGATGGTTCAACTGATGACACGGAGGAGGTCGCCATGCGTTATATGAACAAGGATTGTAGGTTTAGATATCTGTTTCAGAAAAACGCAGGAGTATCAGCCGCGAGAAATAATGCCATAGCCAGTTCTGATGGTGTTTTTATTTTGCCTTTGGATAGTGACAACATTTTGTGTCCAACATATTTGGAAAAGGCCGTTGCGGTATTCTTGGCTTGTCCCGTGACCACGTTGGTTTATGGGAAAGCTGAAAAGTTTGGTGATGAAACAGGTGTTTGGGACTTGCCAGAATACTCATACGATAGAATGATTTGGTTGAATTGTATAGATAATTGCGCCATGTTCAAGCGAAGTGATTTTGAAGCTACGTCTGGCTATCAAGATACCATGTTGGAGGATTGGGGACTATGGCTGTCGCTGTTGAAACCTGATAGTGTCGTATATTGTTATGACGAGGTCTTGTTCCGCTATCGGGTGAGGAACGATGGAAGACATGTTGAGGACGACAGAAAGATTGAGATTGCGGCAGAGCACATTTATCAAAACCACAAGGAGGTTTATGCACCTTATTTGTCGAAGATTGTGTATCTAGGGCAGGAAAGGTTGGTCTATAAAGACGCATATACTCATGCCCAAAGCATGTATGATGCGGTGCTGGCATCGAAGGCGTATCGTTTGGGAAAGTTTTTGTTGAAGCCTTTGTCGTGGTTGAGGGATCGCTAGCAATGTTAAGCAAAGCTCTGTGGTGATGATTCCTAATAATGTAAGTAAGTGTATGAAAGGTGACACGAATGCATGTGAGATAAAGGTATCTGTCGTCGTCCCGGTCTATAATGCGGGGGAGCGCATATACAGATGTTTGGATACTTTAGTGAACCAGACCCTGAAGGAAATCGAAATCATTTGTGTGCTTGATTGTCCGACTGACGGAACCGACAAAGTGGTGGAAGAGTATGCGAAAAATGACGGCAGAATTGTTGTCGTCCGTAATGAACACAACCTCCACGTGAGTGGTAGCCGCAATGTGGGCATGAAGGTGGCGCGTGGCCAATACATCGGCTTCTCCGACCATGATGACTATCGTGAATTGAACATGTATGAACTGCTGTACGAGAAGGCAGAGGAAACGGGTGCTGAGATTATTGTTAGCGACACGCATGTCATACATGAAAATGGCACACGTGAAGCCGAAAGGCTACACGTCGCAAACAAGGAGGATGCAGTTAGGGGAGCCATCGAGCCTTGGTCATATTATCCTAATCCTAATAGGTTTTGCAAATGTATATGGTGTAACCTGTATCGAAGAGACTTCCTTGAGAGAATCGACCTGCATTTCGTCGGTTGGGGCGAGATAATGTATGAAGACGAACTGTTTAATTCTATCGCTTTTGTCAATTGTTTGACTGTCGCTTCTGTTGGGCTCGAGTTATATACTTGGCACAAGAGTATTGAGAGTACATCCAATAATTGGATCCATCGTGAAGAGATGGTGAAGACGATGACTAAGAGGACGTTGCGGCAGATGGAGCTCTTGGTTGATACATTGAGACAAAGAGGGGCTCTGAAGCGTTATGAATCTTCTGTTTGGCGTAGGATGTCTGAGGAAATACATTTACATTATCCTAGTTATGTTGGTTTGAAAGGAGATGAGCGGAAGCGGCTTTGTCGCTTGATTCGCGAAATGCATTTTCCTTTGTTTGGACGGTATAACCTTAAGTTGATTTCGAAGAAACGGCTGAGACTGTTCTTCTTTGTGCTTGAACTTAAAATAAGTGGAAGAAAAGTATAATCAAAGGCTTCTGTCATTTGTCATCCCTTGCTTTAATGCAGAGCAATATGTCCAGCTTTGTTTGGACAGCGTTTTTGCCTGTAATTTGGAAGAGGCGGATTATGAGGTGTTGTGCGTGGATGACGGCTCAACGGACAGGACACATGACATATTGAAACATAATTGTGAGTTGCATGGCAATCTGAGGGTGATCACGCATGATGCGAACAAAGGATGGGGCGGACCTAGAAACACAGGGATAAAAGAAGCTAAAGGCCGTTATTTGTGGTTCGTGGATTCTGATGACATGGTTAAGAGTGAGGTCGAAGTTGCTTTGAGGAAGGCTATTCGAGAGAATCTAGATGTCCTTTGTTTTAATTATGATCGTGTGGATGTTAAAGGGAGATTGCTTTCGGTGCAAAGGGTATTTCGTGTTGTTCCGATGTGTGATGGCTATGCCTTTGCTAAAACTGCATTTCAAGGCGGCATAGTGTCTCACATGGGATATGTATGGCGATTTTTGTATAAAACGGAGTATCTCCGTTCAAACTATCTTTGCTTTCCCGAAGGTGTGTGCTGGGAAGATACTGTTTTTATGCCGAAGTCTATACTTGAGGCGGAACGTGTTGCAGCCATACCAGAAGTGTTGTATTCTTATCGAACAAATCAGGAGTCGGTTTCTGGGGTTTTTTCTCGCATTTATCCTGCATATCTCATCTATGATTTCGCATTTTGTGCTGGTAAAGATTTGCTTGATTTCTCTCAAGAAGTCGAAGACGGTGAATTGAGCTCCTCATTTAAGGATGCGGCAATTCACAAGTATATCAATGGCTTCGCAGTCCATCTTTTTAGGACAGGTAGGGTTGAGCGTAAGAGGTTTTATGGCATTCTTGGGGAAAAACATAAAGAAACAAACAGCTTGAAATGTCACATGACTATGCTGAATAGGATATTGATAAAGCCCTATGTCGGTCCGTTGTTGACTGGGCTGTTGTCTTTCGTGTATAAGAAAAAACATAAGAGGAATGGCATGTAATACTCCCATGCTCCTTGTCACTTTCAACCGTCCCGACCACACACGGCGGGTGCTGGGAGCCATCATGGCTGCCCAGCCACAGAACTTGTATGTGTTTCAGGATGGCGCGCGTGAGGGGAATGGAGACGATGCGAAGAAATGCGACGAGGTGAGACAGGTGGTGGAGGAGCTGACGAAAGATACCGGAACCGTCGTTCACACCTTGTATTCCGATAAAAACCTAGGATGTGGGCCCGGTCCTGCCACGGCCATTACTTGGTTTTTTGGCGAAGTGGAGCAGGGCATCATCATCGAAGACGACTGCGTTCTGTCTCCTTCCGCTTTCGGATATTACGAGAACTTGCTGGAAAGATACAAAGACGACAGTCGGGTGTCGGCAATCACGGCCACTAACTTGCACCTAAAGTGGAGGAGTGGTCACGCTCCCTATCTGTTTGCTACCGTTGGCGCAGGCACCCTCGGGTGCTGGGCTTCATGGGCACGGGCGTGGCAGTCGTTTGATTATTGCATTAAGGCATGGCATACGGAAGAGGGAAAGAAGGCAATTAAAGAAAGCTTGGGAAAAGACGTGTATTATGAGTATTACAAAAAGGTATTCGATAAGTGCGATGAAAGACAGACTCACATGTGGGATTACCAGTGGTTTTTTGCTAAGACTATGAACCACACGTTGACGATTGTGGCATCGCTTAACCAAGTCTCCAACATCGGTTTCGACGAGGAAGGAACACATACCCTTGGCCCGTCACGCCTCGCCAATTTCCCGCTTTATTCGATAGCTATGCCCATGAAAAACGTGCCTGTGCGTCGGTCCACCTTGTTTGACTGGGTGGTGTTCCAAAGGTATTACAACCCCAAGAAAAAAACGATTCTGATGCGGGTCGTTCTCAAGGTTTTTGATGTTTTGTTCCGTCACTGATGCAAAAAGTTGCCATAGTCATACCAGTTTATAAGTCCGATCTTGATGGGAACGAAAAGGTTTCTGTCCGTCGAACTATAAAGATGCTTGGCCATTATCCGATTTTCCTGGTGTGCCCCGAGGACATGAATGACACCTCGCAGTATGACGATCTTGCCGAGGCGGCAGGCATTGCCTTGCAAAAAGAAAGATTCGATCCGCACTACTTTGAAGGAATAGCGGGGTATAACCGGCTGATGCTATCCAAGTCTTTTTATGCCCGTTTTGCGGAGTTCGAGTTTGTTTTGATTTGTCAACCCGATGCTTATGTGTTCCGTGACGAATTGATGGCATGGTGCAGCAAAGGCTATGATTTTGTGGGGGCACCGATTTTCGGACGGTTTTCGGACGAAGTCTTTCACCCCGATCAATCGCGGGTAGGCAATGGCGGCTTCTCTCTTCGTAGGATCAAGGCCTTTTTGGAGTATTTTGACGGGAAGAAACATGTAATTGAAACAAGTGATATTGCCGAACGCATCGGTTTGAAAGAGAAACCGATGACGCGTTGGCTTGTTTGGCTGCTGATGGCGTTGGGTTGGAGAAACAAGCCCACGTCGGTGGCCAAACGATGGAAATACAACGAGGATGACTTTTGGTCAGGGATACTCAACGGCACCCGTTACGAGCTGTCGAAGCCCGAGGTAAGAGAAGCCATGCTTTTCGCCTTTGAGAGGTTTCCTTCTGAGGTGTATTCGATAACAGGCACACTGCCATTCGGTTGTCATGCTTGGGCCAAGTATCAATATGAGAGTTTTTGGAAAACATATATCGAAGGATAACTATGCGTTTCTCCATCATTACCATCAACCGTAACAACGCCGCAGGTCTCGAGAAGACCATGCTGAGTGTGGTCGCACAGACTTGCAAGGAGATTGAGTATATCGTCGTCGACGGTGCCTCGACCGACGAGAGCGTCGAGGTCGTCAAGAAGCTGGAACCGCATGTCGCCCACCTGAAATGGGTTTCGGAGCCCGACACGGGCATCTACAACGCCATGAACAAAGGCATTCGCATGGCCTCGGGCGACTACATCCAGATCCTCAACTCGGGCGACTGCCTTGCCTCCGACGATGTGACCGAACGTATGCTTGAGGCTTTGGATAAGACGGGTAGTCCTTCCATCCTATACGGCAATATGGTGAAGTGCTTCCCTGACGGTCGTCGCTATGTCGACAATGGCTACGGCGGTCAGGAACCCTCCTTCCTGCTCTTCTATCTCGGCACACTTAACCACGACCCGACTTACATCCGCCGCGATCTGTTCGGGAAATACGGCTATTACGACGAGTCATTGAAGATTGTCTCCGACTGGAAATGGTTCATGGAGGCTATCATCCAAGGTGGCGAGAAACCCGAATATGTCGACATCAACGTCACACTGTTCGACATGACGGGCGTCAGCGAGAGCAACAGCGCTTTGGTCAAGGAAGAACGGGAGCAGGTGCTACACCAGACCTTCCCCGCTGCGTTGTTGGCCGACTATGAGCATTATGCCGAACCGATTGAACGCTACCAAAGGCTCCAGCGCCATCCGTGGGCATTGAAGTTGACAAACATCATCGAACGCATCTTGTTTCAAAAGGAGAAGCGTAAAGATAGAAAGAAAAACACGATATAGCATTAGCACAAATGAGATTGAGTGTCATCGTTCCCGTATATAACGTGGAGCCTTATCTTCGTAAATGCATCGACAGCCTGCTTAACCAGGACTTGCCTGGGAACGAATATGAGATTGTATTGGTGGATGATGGCTCCACCGACCAATGTGGAACCATCTGTGACGAATATGCCTCGCACCATTCGCATGTCGTTGCGTTGCACCAAGCCAACGGTGGACTCAGTGCAGCCCGCAACAGCGGCATCGATGAAGCTCGGGGCGACTATGTCTTTTTCGTCGACTCCGATGACTTCGTTGAGCCCAACGTGCTGAAGACTTTGACCGACAAGGTCGAAACGGAAGACTTGGATGTGCTGCGTTTCAACTATCGGAATGTCAACGAACGCTACGAGGCGTTTGAACCCAACAAGGTGAGCAAACCCTTCATGGACTACCGCGACGAGGTGTGCGATGGCCCAACGTTCCTTGTGGGGCGCTTGGGTTATGGCTGCTATGCATGGCAGTTTCTCATCAGGCGCGCGCTCTTAGATGTCTGTCGGTTCAAAAAGGGCATCTATCTTGAAGACACCGAATGGACACCGAGGCTGTTGGCCGAAGCGCAACGTGTCACCTCTACTGACTTGATAGTGTATAATTATCTGCAAAGGAATGGGTCTATCACGCAAAATAAAGACGTGGAGAAGAAAAAGAAACTGCTCGCGGACTTGTTCTCCCTCATTGACTCGATGCAGGAACAAAAGAAAGAAATCAAGGACACGAGATGGCATGAGGGGATCATTGCACAAACTGCCTTGTATATCATAGGCTTTGTGAGCGAAAACTATTATCAACAACGAGCCGAGTATCTGAAACAGTTGAAAGCCAAGCAGATATTTCCCCTGTCCTCTTATCATGCCCTCCCTGCGGTGAAGCGGAAGGTCTTCTTGGCCAACTTGTCTCCACGATTGCTATGTTCTCTGTTGCATTTCAAGAACGGGTAGCCATTTGAAGTATGAAGAAAATGATCAATAAGTTGCTGTCCAGATTGCGCGGCGATATGGATTTGGCAAAGTTTAAGAAGAGGGGCCTTACAGTTGGCGACGATTTCGTGTGCATGAGCGGCGTAATCATCGATCCTTCCCATTGTTGGCATATCAAGATTGGCAACAACGTGACTTTGGCACCGCGTGTGCATATTTTGGCACATGATACGAGCACGAAGTTGTTCCTGAATCATACAAGAGTCGCCAATGTGACTATAGGCAATGATGTGTTTATAGGCGCAGGTAGCATTGTCCTTCCTGGGGTGACTATCGGTGATCGTGTCGTCATTGGTGCCGGTAGCATAGTCTCCAAAGACATCCCTTCCAATTCGTTGGCTGTCGGCAATCCGGCCCGGGTCATCAAGACCTTGGACACGTATTTGGAAGAGCAGCGCAGAGCCATGAATGAGGAGAATGTCTTTGACGCCCAATTTACGTTACGTAATCCGGCTTTTGGCGAAAAGGAGAAGAAAGCCTTGCTGGATATGTGCGATAAGTACGGGGCTATTTATCTTGAATAATAATGACGTTATGAAATTGGTAGCAGCCACCGGCGGTCTCGGCAACCAGATGTTCGACTATGCCTTTATGGTGAGGCTGACAAAAGAGCATCCCGCCCGTTTGTTCCATCCCTATGGCGACAAGTCGGCTCGGTATGGACATGCGGGCTTCCAGTTGGAGGAAATCTTCAAGCTTCGTCCTGAGGATAGGAAAAGACACCTTGGGACGACCTTGTTCGGCATGTATTGGCATGCCATCAGGATTCTTCCCAAAAAGACGAGGCCTGCATTCTTGGGCCTTGTGGGGATGAAGGAGGTCAAGGTGCCTGAGAACTTCGTCTTCTATCCCGAGGTGCTCCAATCCACCCATAAAAACGAACTTTTCATGGGTACTTGGCAGAGCCAACAGTATTTTGCGGGTGCTGAAGGAGAGGTGAGACGGGCTTTTGCCTTCAAGGAAGAACTCCTGAACGAGCCTACAAGCAAGCTGCGCAAGGCCATCGAGAGCTGCAACGCAGTATCGCTCCATGTGCGTCGCGACGACTATCTGTCGACGACCTATGCCCAGGGCTTTGGCGGCATCTGCACGACGGATTACTACCGAAAAGCCATTGCCTACATAAAGGAAAACACGGAACAGCCTAAGTTGTTTGTGTTTTCTGACGACATCAAATGGTGCCGCGATAATTTGGACATGGCTGGAGCCACCTTTGTGGATTGCAATCACGGCGATGAAAGTTGGCAGGACATGTATCTTATGAGTCGCTGCAAGCACAATATCATCGCCAACAGCACCTTCAGTTGGTGGGGTGCGTGGCTCAATGCCAATCCTGAGAAGATAGTGGTGGCACCAGACCGATGGTGGAATGGGCTGAAAGACGACGTGGTGCCCGACGGATGGGTACGCATAAACGGAGGCGCTACGCTATGATACCCAAGACGATTCATTATTGTTGGTTCGGACGGGGCGAGATGCCCGAGCAGGCAAAACAGTGTATTGCCTCGTGGTACAAGTTTATGCCTGATTGGGAATACAAGTTGTGGAATGAGGACTGTATTGACCTTGCCATGAACGACTATGCGAAAGAGGCCTACGAAGCCCGCAAGTTTGCTTTCGTGAGCGACTATGTTCGCCTGTGGGCCTTGCAGCATGAAGGAGGTCTCTATCTCGACACCGATGTCGAGGTGTTCAAGTCGTTTGATGATTTGCTTGTTTATAAGGCATTTGCCGGGTTTGAAGGCAGTAAACACCTGCCTGTGGGCACCTGTGTGATGGCTTCCGAGGCGCATGGTGAATGGGTGAGCGAGCAGTTGGAGGCCTATCGCGATCGGCATTTTCTGACGACTGACGGCACCTTTGACATGACCACCAACGTCCAGTTCATTACAGCCAAAATGAGCAAGAACGGTTTTGCACAGAACGGGGTGGAGCAGGACTATAAGGACCTGCATGTGCTTCCCGTGGAGTATTTCTCTCCCCGCCATACCACGGGCGAGTATCTGCGTACTGAAAACACCTATTGTGACCATCTGGGAATGGGCACATGGGACGATAAGAATCATGGATGGAAGGCGAGAGTGGCTCGGCTTGTCGGCAAAAAAAATGCCGCCCGTCTCATCAAGTTGAAGCGCCGATTGTTCGGATAACATGAAATTGAGTATTTTTGCCCTCGATTTGGGACCCCTGCCATGCTGAACTATTTTCCGAAATATTTCTCCTCACGAGCCATCATGGCCTACTTTATCACTTTGGCATTGGTGAGTGGCATCTTCTTTAGCCGTGTGCTGCCGATGCAGTTTATACTGTTTGGTGTCATTGCCGTGGTGGTGTTTTTTGTGTTCACCAACAAGTTGACTATGTCATGGGCGAAATACCCCGAACGGTTTTTCCCCAGGAAACTGTTCACCACGGCATTGTTTATCCGATTGGTCTATGTGGTCGTCATTTATTTCTATTACATCAGCGCGACGGGTGAGCCTCATGCTTTTCATGCCGCCGATGAGCACTTCTATCAAGGTGCAGCACAAGTGTGGTATAACTATGGCTTGGAGGAATTCAGAGGCTATCTGAAAGACTGGGTTGATTTTTCTGACTCGGGGTATTGCTGGTGGTTGGCGATTCTCTATTTGCCTTTGGGCCCATACGTTTTGGTCGGCCGTGTTGTGAATTGTTTTATTGATGCCTTTTCTTGCGTGTTGCTTTACAATATTGGGAAACGCAATTTTGGCGTTGCTGCCGGACGTATTGGTGCCATCTTTTACATGCTGATGCCCAATGCATGGCTTTATTGTGGTGTGACCTTGAAAGAGATTGAAATGGCATTCTTGATTATCCTTTTTGTCGAACGAGGCGATTTGGCGCTTCGCTCTCCCAAAATGAAGATACAAGACCTTATTTTGCCTTTGGTTATCATAGCTGTGATGCTTACGTTCCGCACCGCGATTGCAGCGGTCTTGGCGGCTGCTATGGTGGGAGCCATTATCTTTACCTCCAAGAAGCAACTTCAACTTTGGAAAAAGATACTGTTTGCCACCATCTTTGCTGGTTGGATGATTGCAACTGTGGGTGTGGAACTGATAGAAGAAACTAAGACAATGATTGAATCCAGAACTGATAATCAAACTATGGGTTATCAATATCGATCTGAACGTGTGGGTGGCAATGCATTGGCAAAATATGCTACAGCATCAGTCTTTGCTCCTTTGATTTTCACAATCCCATTTTCATCTATGGTGGAAACGCCAATGCAGGAGAACCAGATGATGATGAATGGAGCCAATTTCATTAAGAATATCATCTCAGGTTTGACGATCTTGGCGCTGTTCTTGTTGCTTAAGCGGGGGGACTGGCGAAAGCACGTGCTACCCATAGCTACGATGTGCGGTTATCTCGTGGTGTTAGTCTTCAGTAATTTTGCACACTCAGAGCGTTTCCATTTCCCGGCATTGGCTATGGAATTAATGTTCGCTGCATACGGAGTCACTCAGTTGACCAACAAGCACAAACGTTGGTTCGTGATTTGGTTGGTGTTGATTTGTGTCGCCAATATTGCATGGGCTTACGTTAAACTTAAGGGAAGAGGTATGGCATGAGAATTCTTGTCGTTGCTTCGCACAACAAAGGCAGCTTTGCACCTTTCATTATTGAGCAGGCTGAGGCGCTCAAAGCCCTAGGCTGCGAAGTCGATTTCTTTGGCTTGACAGGGAAAGGCATTAGAGGCTATCTGAGTAACCTTTCTGCGATGAATCGTAAGATCAAGGATTATCGTCCTGATGTGGTACACGCCCACTATGGTCTTTCGGGGTTATTGGCCACCTTGCAGCATAAGGTGCCGGTAGTAGTGACCTATCACGGTTCGGACATCAACGACTCTGAGGTGCGCGGTTACTCCAAAAAGGCCATGCGACTCTCAGCATGGGATATCTTCGTCTCGCGCAAGACCATGGAGATAGCCCAACCCAAGAAGAAATACACGCTTTTGCCTTGTGGCGTTGACCTGTTGGACTTGCAATCAACTGAAAAATGCGCTGCCCGTGAACGGATGCATCTATCATTAGACAAACGCTACGTTCTCTTCTCAGGCGCTTTTGACAATGCGGTGAAAAACGCTCCGCTGGCCCAAGAGGCCATTGCACAGATGCACGAGGAATCGGTGGAGTTGCTTGAGTTGAAAGGCTTTTCACGCGAGGAGGTTACCCTGCTTTTGTGTGCTGTCGACGCCTTCTTGATGACTTCGTTCACCGAAGGCTCACCACAAGTAATCAAGGAGGCCTTGGCATGTGGTTGTCCCATTGTGAGCGTTGATGTGGGCGACGTGAGAGAGCGTACCGAAGGTGTGGAAGGTTGTTTTGTGGCCGAGACGCGAGAGCCCGAAGAACTGGCACAGTTGCTGAATAAGGCGATTGCTTTCGAGGGTAAGACAAGAGGCTGCGACAAGTTGCTTGCTGACGGATTGGACAACCGAATGGTGGTCCAACGACTAATGAAAATCTATGCTTCTGTATGCCGAAAATAATTGAGATACAAGATATTGCCCTTCCTGAATGGAATGCTTTAATCGAAGCCTCGTCGGTGGCCACGTGGTTCCAGACCAAAGAAGCTTATGATTTCTTCGACAGTCTCTCGTTTCTTGAAGCTTTTGCCTTAGGCATCGAGAGTGATGGTCGGCTGAAAGGTGTGACGGTGGGCTTTGTGCAAAAAGACGGCGGCAAACTCAAGCAATACCTCTCACGAAGGGCCATCGTCAACGGAGGGCCGCTACTGGCTGATGATATCACGGAAGAGGAACTCTCGCTGCTTCTTAAGGCCTTGAAATCGAGGCTTAGCCGCAAGGCCATCTACATCGAGACACGTAACTTCAACGACTATAATCGCTGGCGTCAGGTCTTTGGAGATGCTGGCTTTGTCTACGAGCCGCATTACGACATCTGGGTCGATACGACAAGCATGGAGATGGTCGACGCCAACTTGGGCAAGAGTCGCAAACGCGACATCCGCGTGTCGTTGCGCGATGGAGCCACTTTGGTGATGGAGCCGACGATAGCACAAGTAAAGGATTATTATTTGATACTGAGTGACTTGTATCAAAACAAAGTCAAAACACCACTGTTTCCGTTGGAATACTTTGAACGGCTCTATCGGCTGTCGTCATCGGCATTTCTGCTGGTGGAATGCAACGGACAGATCGTAGGAGGTACGGTGTGTGTCGGGCTGCCGGGCAAGGCGCTCTACGAGATGTTTGCCTGCGGCCGTGATGGCGTCCACAAAAACATCTTCCCCTCGGAGTTGGCCACATTCGCCGGACTTCGATATGCCGTGGAACGTGGCATGCCGCGCTTCGATATGATGGGGGCCGGCAAGCCCGATGACGGAGGCTACGGTGTGCGTGACTTCAAGCTGAAATTTGGCGGCGAGCTGAAGGATCTGGGCCGAAACAAATACGTCTGCAATCGTTTGCTCTATGGCATCGGCAAACTGGGCGTCAAGATGATGAAAAAACGATGAACATCCTTATCGATATCAACCATCCTGCGCATGTGCATCTGCTGCGCAACGCATACAAGATTCTGGTCGAGAAAGGCCATGAGGTTTTCGTCGCTGTCAAGGAGATCCCTTCGGCGATGAAGCTGCTTGACTTATATGGCATCCCCTACATCAACATCGGCAAGAAAGACGATGCCCTCGCCAAAAAGGGATTGGATCAGCTGACTTTTGACCTTAGGCTGCTCAAGATCGTCCGGCAGCATCATATAGAGTTGGGCATCGGTTCTTCAATCAACATCCCGCACGTCAGCAGGCTGAGCCGCATGAAAAGCATCATCTTGGATGATGACGACGACGATGCTGAGCCGCTGTTTGTCAAATTCGGGCATCCTTTCTCAGACGCCATTCTGACGCCGTCCGCTATCCGACGCAAATCCAAAAAGGCCGTCTATGTGGATTCCTATCACGAATTGGCTTATCTCCATCCGAGCCGTTTTGCTCCCGACCCTGCCGTGCTTCGTGAGGCAGGCCTCGAAGAAGGGGAGCCTTTCTTCATTTTGAGGTTCAATGCTTTCAAGGCACATCACGACGTGGGTGCCGAGGGATTGTCGATTGAGCATAAACGGCATTTGGTGGACCTGTTGAGTGCTAAGGGCAAGGTGCTTATCACAACCGAACGCAACATAGATGACGAGTTCAAATCCTATCAGCTGAGAGTGTCGCCCGAGAAGGCCCATTCGTTGATGTATTACGCCACCATGTTTGTCGGTGACAGCCAGACAATGACCTCCGAGGCTGCTGTGCTGGGCACCCCAGCGGTCAAATGCAACAGCTTCGCAGGCCGTTTGGCCGTGCCCAACGAGTTGGAACAGAAATACGGGTTGTGCTATTCGTTCTTGCCCGACCAGAACGAGGCGTTTTTTGCTAAGATTGAAGAATTGCTCGCCATGCCCGACCTGAAAGGGGAGTGGCAGATGCGCCGACAGCAGATGCTCTCTGATAAAATCGACTATACCGCTTTCATAGTCTGGTTTATAGAAAACTATCCCAAGAGCAAGAAGACCGTTTCAAAACATCCTGAATATCAAGTTGATTTCAGATGAACAGAGACTTTACGCTGAAGAAATACACCGAGTTGCTCCAATGTTTGTTGGATCAGGGCTATCGTTTCGTCACTTTTGAGACCTATTGCATGCAAAAGGAGACTTTGGCTGATGTGCCTTTTGTCATCCTTCGTCATGACGTGGATCTGAAAGCCGCCAACTCATTGGCTACCGCTGAAATTGAGCATACAATGGGGCTCAAGGCTTCGTATTATTTCCGTATCGTAAAACAGAGCAACCAGCCTGAGATAATCAAGGCCATTGTGGCTCTGGGTCATGAAATCGGCTATCATTATGAAGACATGACGATATGCGATGGCGATGTGGAAAAAGCAAATAATCACTTCGAAAATCAGCTGTCATATTTCCGCCAGTACTATCCTGTGACGACCATATGCATGCATGGCGCACCGAGAAGCAAATACGATGGTCGCGACCTTTGGAAACAATATGATTATCATGACTATGGTATTATTGGCGAGCCCTATTTCGATGTCGATTTTTCTAGGGTCTTCTACTTGACTGACACGGGGCGGCGTTGGGACGGTTTCAACGTGAGTATTCGCGATAAAGTGCCTGTATTTCAAGATGAATGGACACGTCTAGGGTGGGTGTACCACGGCACTGATGACATTTTGAATGCTTTGCGCGAAGGTCGTTTTCCCAAGCAACTGATGATAACTACGCATCCACAACGTTGGACCGATGGAAGGCTGGCATGGGCCAAGGAAAGGATAGGGCAGTCGATAAAGAATGTGGTGAAAAGGCTACTCGTGCATCGTGGTTAAGAAAAATTTCGTATTTTTGCACATTGAAACATGACAAAAACAATAGTAATTATATGAAAACTAATAAGATAGTATTGTTATTTTCCTTCGTTGTACTCGCTTTGGTCTCGTCTTCGTGCGTGACGACCAAGCATGTGCGGTATTTGCAGGACATGCCTACTGAAGGGTTGCCCATCAGCAAGACCTTGGAGGCCACCGTGGCGCCGTTTGACGAGCTTCGCATCCAGGTGGTGACCAAGTCGGGCCAAAACGAGGAGCTGTTGAAACCTTTTAACCAGTTACGTGTCGCGAACGCGGTGGGTGGAGCGAACTCTAATGGTAACACCATGTTGGCTGGATATTTGGTTGATGCTAGAGGAAATATTCAGTTTCCTGTTTTGGGCGATATCCATGTGGCGGGATTGACTCGCTTGCAGCTGCAGGACACCATTGCTGCCCGTATTGTTAGAAACGGCTACCTCAAGGATCCATTGGTGGTGGCGCGTTTCATGAACTTCAAGGTTTTCTTCTTAAGTAGCTCCGGTGGCAAGGTGATTAATGTACCCAATGAGCGTTGCACTTTCTTGGAGGCTTTGGCCATGGCGGGCGGCCTGGATTGGTATACCCGCCGTGATCGCATTGGCGTGATGCGCGAGGTGAACGGCAGGCGTGTGATCCATTACCTTGACCCGCGCTCCACCGATATTTTCGACGATGATTTTTTTGTGCTTCAGCAAAACGACATTATCTTTACCGAAGAGCGTTCCTACAAGTTCTTCAGCAACAACCTAAGCACCGTGTTGGGCTTGGTTTCCTCGCTCACCTCTGTGTTGGCGATATACACGATGATTTACACCTTCATCCAGAAACAAGGAGATTGAGTCAGTTGGTTTTATTAACCCCGTAACCTGTTAGATAACATGGCAGAAAACAATATAAGCAACAATACGGTTGACGAAAAGACCAAGAGGCCGGAAGACATCAATTCGTTTTTCGACGAAAGCTCGACCAGTGGTTTCAAGTTCAAGGACTTAGTTTTCCTTGTGCTGCGCAACCTGCATTGGTTTATCATCTGTGCCTTGATAGGAGGTGCCATTGCCTACTATAAAGTCAGGAAAGAGGAACGGATTTATTCCAGTTATGCCTCGTTGTTGATCAAGACCACTCAAAGCAGTGGCTCGGAGTCGCTTCGTGGCTCGGCGGCGTTGAATGCCATTACGGGTGGCCCCATCATCAGCACTGTCAACAACGAGATCATGATTCTGAAATCGCAGTCGATTATGGAAGCCATGGTGCGCGAATTGAACCTCAATGTCGCTTATTCATACAAGACCAAGGTGTCAAAGCGCAACAAGGACCTTTACAAGGAATCACCAGTGGAAGTCGACTTCCCTGAAATGGACGAGCAAGCCAGCGCAGTATTTAGCGTGAAGCCCGTCGACGGCGAGCATGTGGTTCTCGACGATTTCGGTGGCGACATCCCCGCTATGAAAGTGCGTCTTAACGACACGGTGATTGCGCCTTTTGGCAAGATCGTGGTGAGACCCACATGGCGTTACAACGATTTCTACAACATCGCCATTACTGTCAACCATCGTCCAGTTTCCTCGGTGGCTGGTGCCTATCGTGGTCGGGTCAGTGTAAGGAGAGACAACGAAAAGAACGCCATTTTACGACTCTCGGTGAGCGACACCTCGCCTCTGCGAGCCGCCGACGTGCTCAACGCCCTCATGGACGCCTACAATAAGGAGTCGATTGCAGATCAGCAGCGCGTACTTAACTATACGGAGAAGTTCATCAACGACCGTATCGAGTTCCTGATGAACGACATCCAAGAATACGAGCAGGTGTCAGTCGACTTCAAGCGCAGCCACAACATCATCGACACGAAGAGCTATGGTCAGTCGTATGTGGCCACCAGCGCTGCATTGACAGAAGAAGCCAAGAATCTTAACAACCAGGCGGATATGTTGCGTTATCTGCTGAACTTTACCAAGACCCACACCGACGAGATGATTCCCATGGGTGCAGTCAACGTCTCGCCTGAGGCCAAGACCGTCATCAGCAAGTATAACGAGAACTTGGCAAAGATTGAGAAATACAAGTCCGACGGTACCATCAACAACCCGATGGCGCAGGCACTTATGGAAGAGCAGGTTACGCTTCATGCCAACATTGTTACTGTTTTGGAGACCAATCTTATGGGTCTGGAAGACCGCATTGATGCTGCCAACCGAGAGCGCAACATCGCCAACGCTCAGATCCAAAACGTTCCTGTCGCTCAGCTTGAGTTGGGCTCGGTGGAACGCATGCAGGGCATCAAGGAGAAACTCTATCTGCAGTTGCTCACCAAACGTGAGGAGCTGTTGATGACGAGCCCCCAATTGGAAGCTACAGGCAAGGTGATCGACTATGCCTATCCCATCAACAAGCCCGTGTCGCCCAACGAGAAGAAATCGACGACGATGGGCATTCTGATTGGCTTGGCCGTCCCGATTGTCATTTTGTTGCTTAAGAACTTGCTGGATACCACCATCCACGATCGCACTGACGTGCAGAAGGCCTCTAATGTGCCGTTCTTGGGCGACATCACCTTCGAGAAAAACGTGGAAGGCCATGCCATCATGGTGAAGGAGAACGGGCGCGACTCGCTCTCGGAGGCTTTCCGCTTGATACGCTCCAGCCTTGAATACATGAAGGACCGTAAGGAAGGCGCGCATGTCATTATGTTCACCTCGTTTATGGTGTCGTCGGGCAAGACTTTCGTCTCGACCAACTTGGCAACGAGCTTCGCAATGGCCAAGCGCAAGACGGTCATCGTTGACCTGGATATCCGTAAAGGTACCCTGTTCAAGGTGTTTGGCGTCAATACGCGGGCAGGTATCTCCAACTATCTTTCAGGCAAGACCGACTCGATTGACGACATCATCCATAGTGACGCGATGACGCCGGGCCTCGATATCATTTATTCGGGTCCTGTCCCGCCCAACCCCGCCGAGCTGTTGATGAGCCCACGGTTGGACGACCTCGTCGCCGAGTTGCGCAAGCGCTATGAATACATCTTCCTTGACAACGTACCTGTGGGCATGGTTGCCGATGCCGATATTGTGAAGCGTGTGGCCGACACCACCATCATGGTGCTGCGCGCTGGCAAGACCGACAAGCGTTTGCTCTTCGACGTCGACAAGTTCTACAAGGACGGCAAGTTCCCGAACCTCTGCATCGTGCTCAACGGCGTCAATAAGAAGAAGCGCGGCTATGGCTACTATGGTTATGGTTATGGTTATGGTTACGGTTATGGTTACGGTTATGGTTACGGCTATGGTTATGGCTATGGTTACGGCTATGGCAACGAGGAAGAGAGCAAGAAGAAAAAGAAATGGTATCAGAAACTGCTCCCTAATCGGAAAAAGCATCACCATCACCACCATTCGCATCCCTCGAGTACGGATGACGGGAAGGAATAATTGGATAAGGAATTGGGACTATGTTTTCTTTTCTGAGACACCATCTGCCCGATGATTTCTTCAGCGGTGCGTGCGATGTGCACTGCCATCTATTGCCTGGCGTCGACGACGGCTTCGCCACCGCCGAGAAGTCGTTGCAGGCGTTAAAGAGGCTGGAGGCGAAGGGCATCGCCAAGATGATCCTGACCCCGCACTTCATGAAGGACTATCCGCTCAACAACCGTGAGAGCATCATGGCTGAGTTTGAGGCTTTCAAGGCGCAAGCAGCTGAAGTGTGCAACATCGAATTGCGTTTGGCTGCCGAATATATGCTCGATGCCTGTTTCATGGAGCATTTCAAGCAGGGCTTCTTGACTTTGGATAAGGCAGGCACACTTGTTTTGTGTGAGACGTCGTACATGATGTATGAGCATGGGATCACGGAGATGATTTATGAGGTGATGTGTTCTGACTTTCAGCCCGTTATCGCTCACCCTGAGCGCTATGAATACGCTTCGAAAGACAATTATTACAGATGGAAGGACAAGAATTATAAGTTCCAGCTGAATTTATTGTCCTTAGCCGGTGCATATGGAGGTCCTGCAGCGGCCAAGTCGCGATACTTGCTGGGAGAAGGCTTATATGACTATGTTGGCTCCGATATGCACAATGTGGGTAATTTCGAAAGGTTCTTGCCCACCCTTAAACTGAAATCTAAGGAGATCGACCAGCTGGGACAGCTGTTGGAGAACAACAAGACGCTGTTCGAATAAGGTTTTGAGAAGATAAAGGAAAGGCCATCCTGCCGTTGCGGGATGGCCTTTTTTTGTTGCCGCATTGTGCGTTTGTGTTATTTCAATCCGCGAGCTCTTAGATAAGGTTCGTTATCTGGGTCTTGGCCGCGGAACTTGCGGTACTGCACCATGCCCTCGTCGTTGCCGCATTCCTGCAGGCAGTTTTTGCGGAACGAGGCCGCCAGCTCGGGGTTGAAGAGGTCACCGGAGGTCTTGAAATAGTTGAAGGCATCTTTGTCGAGCACCTCGGCCCAGGTGTAGGCATAATAGCCTGCGCTATAACCGCCGCTGAAGATATGGCTGAAATTGGTGCTACGATAACGGGGAAGGATCTCGGGCATTAGGCCGATGGCGTCCATCTGCTGCTTCTCGAAGGCGTCGACATCGAGGTCTCTGGGCTCGGTGAGCTCGTGGTACTTCATGTCGAGGATGGAGGCGGCGATGAGCTCGGTGGTCATGAAGCCTTGGTTGAAGAGGGCACTGTTCTCAATCTTGGCGATGAGGCTGTCGGGCATGACTTCGCCGGTCTGATAGTGCTTGGCATACATGCGGATCACCTCAGGCTCAGCAACCCAGTTCTCCATAATCTGCGAAGGCAACTCCACATAGTCGTGGGGTACACTGCCACAGGTGCGGCTATAAGGGCCGTCGCTGAAAAAGCCGTGTAATGAGTGGCCAAACTCATGCCACATCGTCTCGGTCTCGTCCCAGGTGAGCAGGGCAGGGGTGTCGCCCGAGGCAGGGGTGAAGTTCATCACCAGTGAGATGACAGGGTAGATCTTCTTGCCCTCGATATCGTAGCCACTCTCGCGGAAACTGGTGCACCAGGCGCCGCCGCTCTTCGATTCACGCGGATAGTAGTCCATGTAAAGGATGCCGAGAAAGTCGCCATTGGCTTCTTTCACCTCGTAGGTTTCTACACCGGGATAGTAGACGGGCAGCGTCTCGTTCTTGGTGAAGGTGACGCCATACAGTTTGTTGGCGGCCTCAAACATACCGTTGCGGACGTTATCCACAGTGAGGTAAGGCTTGATGTAGTTCTCGTCAAAGTCGTATTTGGCTTTGCGGAGTTTCTCGGCATAATACCACCAGTCCCAGCCTTCGAGCTTGAAGCCAGCACCTTCCTTGTCGGCGATGGCCTGCATCTCGGCGAGCTCTTTCTTGGCCAGTTTTTGGGCGGGATTGAAGATGTCGATGAGGAACTTGTCGACGGTCTTCGAGTCTTGCGCCATATTGACTGCCAACACATAGTCGGCGTAGTTGTCGTAGCCAAAGAGCTTGGCTTTCTGCACGCGCAGCTTACACATCTCGTTGACGAGGTTCTTGTTGTCATACTCGTTGTTGTTGTCTCCACGATTGTAGTAAGCCTTATACATCTGTTCGCGAAGGTCGCGGTTGTCGGCAAACTGCAGGAAGGGGATGAGGCTGGGCTTACTGAGGGTGAACACCCACTTGCCTTCCAAACTGTCGGCCTTTGCTTGCTCAGCGGCAGCGTCGATGCTGGTCTGTGGCAGACCGGCGAGGTCGGCTTGGTTGTCGATGACGAGTTTGTAGTTAGCATTCTCCTTCAGCAGGTTGTTGCCATATTGCAGACTTAGTGTGGAGAGTTGCTCGTTGATTCGGCTCAGCTCGGCTTGCTGTTCGGCATTCAGTCCGGCGCCGTTGCGTATGAAGTCCTGATGGTATTTCTCCACTACGCGGATCTGCTGGTCGTTGAGACCCATCTCGTTGCGGTGCTGATAGACATAGTCGATGCGCTCGAAGAGTTTCGGGTTCATCATGATGGCGTCGCTGTGCTTCGAGAGCATGGGCAGCACCTGTTCGGCGATGGCCACCATCTCGTCGTCGGTGAGGCACTCGTTGAGGTTAAAGAACACGTTGCTGACGCGGCTCAGTATCTTGCCTGACTTGTCGTAGGGCAAAATGGTATTCTCGAAGGTGGCAGGTTCCTCGTTGTTGATGATGGCCTCCACCTCAGCCTGTTGTTCGGCGATGCCGGCCTCAAAGGCGGGTAGGTAGTGCTCGATTTTGATTTGGTCGAACGGCGGCACCTGGAAAGGAGTTGTGTATTCAGTGAGGAAAGGGTTCGAGGTCTTGGCCTCGGTTTCCTGCTCGGGCTTCGTGGTGCACGAAGCCAAGACGATAACGCTTAATGCGATCATGTTGATGATTTTTTTATTCATATTTTTGAATATTTAATGTCGGTTTTGAGCCTGCAAAGATAAAAAATGTTGAATTTTTTGTTGCGAAAAACGAAAAACATTATCTTTGTAGTCGGTTATTTCTGCAAATTTTGAAACAAGATATATGAGTTACATTTCCTGGGATAAGAAAAAAGTAATCAATCTGGAGTTTACGCTCAATCGTGAAGTGCTGCGCTCTAATGCACTCGGCGCCTTCCTCGCCACCACGATGATTGGTTGCAACACGCGAAAATACCACGGCCTTTTAGTGGTGCCGCAACCGCAGTTGGACAACAACAATCATGTGCTCCTGTCGAGCCTCGACGAGACCATCATCGAGAACAAGGAGGAGTTCCATCTTGGTGTGCACATGTATCCCGATGGTGTCTTCGCTCCTCGAGGTCACAAATACATGCGCGACTTCACCGCCGACCCCATGCCGAAGATGACCTACCGTATCGGTAACGTGGTGTTGGACAAGGAGCTGATATTCTCCTCTACTGAGGCGCGGCTTTTCGTCCGCTACACGCTTCGCGAGTCGGTGGTGCCCATCACCTTACGAGTGCTGCCTTTCCTGGCATTCCGTAACGTCCATATGCTGACGCATGAGAACCACGAGGCCAGCCGCAAGGTGGAATTGGTGAAGAACGGTGCGTCGTGGCAACTCTACAAGGACTATTCGAGGCTGTATCTGCAGTTCTCGAAGGCGGCGCAGTATACCCATGTGCCGCATTGGTACTACAACATGTTCTACATCCGTGAGCAGGAACGTGGTTACGACGCGGTTGAGGACCAGTTTGTCCCGGGATTCTTCGAACTTCAGATGAAACAAGGCGACACGGCGATCCTCTCAGTGAGCCTCAAGGAAGAAAACCCCGCCGCCATCAAGCGGCAGTGCGAAGCCGAGGTGAAACGTCTGCTGCCCCAGACGAGTTATGAGGACTGCCTCGTGAAGGCCGCCGATCAATTCATCATACGCGACGACAAAGGCACACGCCTTTGGGCAGGCTTCCCGTGGTTCGGCAGCTGCAGCCGTGACACCTTCCTTGCCTTGCCAGGTATCGCTTTGGCACAAGGCGACGAGAAGACCTTTACGGCGGCGCTTGATTATCTTGTTTCCAGGATGCAAGGCCCATTCTTCCCGCACCGTTATTACCAGAAGAGCCTCTATTTCACGGCTGTTGACTCGCCGCTGTGGTTCTTCTATGTGCTGCAACTCTACGAGAAGATGCTCGGCAAGGACAAAAAAGACATCTGGAAGAAATTTAAGAAGCCGATGACGACCATCCTCGAGAGTTTCATCACGGGCACCGACTTTAATGTGCATACCCTGGACAGCGGCCTGCTTTATGCTGGCAACCGTGACTTGGCTCTCACGTGGATGAACGTCTTTGCCCAAGGCAAGCCCTGGACACCGCGTACGGGCTTGGCCATCGAAGTCAATGCATTGTGGTATAACGCTCTGTGCTATGGCGTGGAGCTTCTGAAAGCTGCCGACCCGAAGAGCCCGTTGCTGAAGAAATGGCAGGCTTTGTCCGACAAGGTGAAGGCTTCATTTGCCGAAACATTCTATAACAAGGAAGCCAACGGCTTCTACGACTTCGTGAACAGCAACGAGAGAAATACACAGGTGCGACCCAACATGATGATTGCCGCGGCCTTGCCTTATAGCCCGATGAGTGACGAGATGCAGAAACGTGCCTTCGACATCGCCCACTCTGAGTTGCTGACGACAAGAGGCATCCGCTCGCTGTCGCCCAACGACGAGAACTACAAGGGCTCGACCATCGGCAGCCACAATGAGCGCGAACGTGCATATCATAACGGCTCGACCTTCCCCTGGCTGATCATGTTCTATGCCGACTTGTCGGTGAAACTGTTTGGCAATACCTCGTTGCCTTATTTGGAAGATCTTTACAGCGGCTTTGAGGAGGCCATCAAGGACAATGGCATCGGCACGGTGTCGGAGATCTACGACGGCAACCCGCCTTACGAGGCAAGAGGTTGTATCTCGCAGTCGACGAGTGTGGGTGCCTTGCTCTACCTGCATTATCTGATCGAAGAACTTAATAAGAAAGGAGGCTCAAAATGAGAGTCCTGATGTTTGGGT
>JAEEGL014118062.1_pt1 | contig 29275 bp, 23 predicted proteins | sample 9134231 | NCBI WGS metagenome assembly JAEEGL01 (sample SAMN16246548, study PRJNA631951) | gut metagenome | biome: gut microbiome; feature: rumen; material: fiber-attached | host: Bos | place: Iran: Karaj | collected 2018-10 | reverse complement strand
CGTGCCGAAGATTATCGAGGCCGTGCGCGGGAGCATGGGCAGGTACAGCACGAAGAAATAGCTCGAGGCGAGCTTTCTTATCGCGGGATCGACCTGCATCCACCTTGGGATCACACCGCTGAGCGAAAGGGCGGCGGCGGTCGATATAAGCCCGATGATCAGCACCGTCAGCACGCTCTGGGCGGCGGCGCTGCGGGCCTTCTGATGCTCGCCAGCGCCCCTTGCCTGGGAGATGAAGGCGAGGAAGCCCACGCCGAACGCCGAGATCGTGCTGCCGATCAGCCAGTTGACCGTGGTGGTGGAGCCGACCGCGGCGGTCGCGGCCGTGCCGAGCGCACCGACCATCGCGGTATCGATATACTGCACCGCGGTCTGCATCAGCTGTTCGAGCATGGTCGGCCAGGCCAGCGCTATGACGGGCGCAAGCAGGCTGAGCTCTATCATTCTTTTTTTACCGGCCCGCGTCATCCTGCGCTCCCGCTTACAGCCTTGAGACCAGCTCCGTCACGAGCCTTGAGAGCCTTTCGCCGCTCTCCTGAGCCGCGGCGAGCACCTTTTCATGCGAATGCTTCTCCTTGGCGATGCCGGTCGCCATATTGGTGATGCAGGCGACGCCGAGCACGCGCATGCCGAGATAGTTCGCGGCTATGACCTCGGGCACCGTGCTCATGCCGACCGCGTCCGCGCCGAGGGTCCGAAGGGCGCGTATCTCCGCCGCGGTCTCGAAACAGGGACCGGTGAACAGCGCGTAGACGCCCCTTTGAAGCGGTATCCCCTGCTCCGCGCCGACCTTCTCGGCAAGCGCGATCAGCCCGCGGTCGTAGGCCTCGGTCATATCGGGGAAGCGCGGGCCGAAGCGCTCGTCGTTTTCGCCGATAAGGGGATTGAGCCCCGTCAGGTTGATATGGTCCTCTATCAGCATCAGGTCGCCCGGCGTGAAGCCCCCGTTGATGCCGCCGCAGGCGTTGGTGACGATCAGCTTTTCGACCCCCAGCGATTTGAGCACGAAGATCGGGAACGCGAGCTCCTTCATCGAGAAGCCCTCGTAGTAATGGAAGCGCCCCTGCATGCAGGCGGCCTCCGTGCCGCCGATCCGCCCGAGCACGAGCCTTGCCGCATGCCCGACGACGTTCGAATGCGGGAAGCCCGGTATCGCGTCATAGGGTATGGCCGCCCTGTCCTCCATCGCGTCCGCGACCTGCCCGAGCCCGCTGCCGAGCACTATGCCGACGCGCGGCCTTATAGCGGTCCTTTCAAGGATATAGTCCCTTGCTTTCATCACTTCGTCGTAAAACATGCTTTAGCCTCCCGATGCGCTTTTCATCCGGATTGTATCACAGCTTCGGCGCGTTTTCAAGCCGTGCGCGGCGGTTGCGTTCCCGCCCGTTTTGTGTTAAACTCAGGTATAGGAAAGGGAGCGTCGTATGAACAGGGATCTAACCGTCGGCAGGCCGCAGCGCGTGCTTTGGAGGTTCTGCCTGCCGCTATTCGCAAGCGTCATATTCCAGCAGCTCTATAACATCGCGGACAGTCTGATCGCGGGGAAGCTGATCGGCGAGAGCGCGCTCGCGGCCGTGGGCAACAGCTACGAGGTCACGCTGATCTTCATCGCGTTCGCCTTCGGCTGCAATATCGGCTGCTCCGTCATCGTCTCCCGCTTCTTCGGCGCGAAGGAATACAGTAAGCTCAAGACCGCCGTGCATACCGCCATGCTCGCGGCCGCCTGCCTGCTGGCCGTGCTGATGACGCTGGGCATATTGTTCTCAAAGCCCCTGCTCCGCCTGATCTCCACCCCCGAGCACATCCTCGCGGACTCCGCCGCCTATCTCGACATCTATATCCTCGGCCTGCCGTTCATGTTCTTCTACAACATCTCCAACGGCATCTTCTCCGCGCTCGGCGATTCGAAAACGCCGTTCATCTTCCTTGCCTGCTCCTCCACGGCGAACGTCTTTGCGGATATCCTGTTCGTCAAGGTCTTCGGCCTCGGCGTTCCGGGCGTCGCGTGGGCGACGCTGATCTGCCAGGGCATAAGCTGCTGCCTTGCGCTGTTATTCGTGTTCAGAAGGCTCAATAAGCTGCCCGCCGAAAGAAGCGAGGTCAGGGCTTTTTCGTTCGGGATGCTGCGCTCCCTCGTGTACGTCGCGGTGCCGTCGACGATCCAGCAGAGCTTCGTTTCCGTCGGCAACATCATCATCCAGCGCGTGATAAACGGCTTCGGCGAGGGCACGATCGCGGGCTATGCGGCGGCGATCAAGCTCAATAACCTTGTGATAACCTCGTTCTCGACCTGCTGCCAGGGCATCTCGAACTACACGGCGCAGAACCTCGGCGCGGGCAAGCCCGAGCGCCTGCCCCTCGGCTACAGCGCGGGCATACGCATGCTGTGGCTGCTCGGCCTGCCGTTCGCGCTGCTCTATTTCTTCACGGGCAGGACCTTCCTCGGCTTCTTCATGGAGGCCCCGAGCGCCGAAGCGCTGAAAACCGGCGTCACGCTCCTGCGCATCCTCGCGCCGTTCTACTTCGTGATACCGCTCAAGATGGTCGGCGACGGCGTGCTGCGCGGCGCGGGACTGATGCGTTACTTCATGATCGGCACGTTCACGGACCTCGTGCTGCGCGTCGTGCTCGCGATCATCCTCTCGAAGACCTCCCTCGGTTCCACCGGCATCTGGATCGCATGGCCGATCGGCTGGTGCATCGCAACGCTCATGGTCTTCATCTTCTATAAAAGAAAGGTCGGCGAGCTTACCGAAGGCGCCGCCGGAACGGAAGGAAGAAATCGGCCTTCCACTTGAAATACCTTATAAAATCGTTTATGATAAACCTAAAGAAAACGTTGGGAGAGAGCCTGAATGGACCTAAAAGAGCTTCTTAGAATCATCGAAACGCACGGCCTTAAGCTGCTCGGCGGCGTCGCCGTGCTGATAGTCGGCTTCATCCTCGCCCGCCTGCTGCTGCGGCTCATCAAGCGCAGCAGGAAGTACCAGAGCATCGATCCGACCGCGCGCGGCTTCCTGACGGGCGTTATACGTGTGGTGCTGTATTCGGCGGTCATCCTCGCGGCAATCGGCGTCATGGGCGTGCCGCTCTCCTCGTTCGTGGCGATCCTCGCTTCGGCGGGCGTCGCCGTCAGCCTCGCGCTGCAGGGCGCGCTGTCCAACATCGTCGGCGGCGTGACGCTGCTGCTGCTCAAGCAGGTCAAGGCCGGCGAATACGTCAAGGTCGGCGAAAACGAGGGCACGGTCCGCTCGATCGGCATGTTCTACACGGAGCTGATCACGGCCGACAACCGCCACGTATCCCTGCCGAACAGCAGCCTTACCAACGCCGCGATAGTGAACTACACGCGCGAGGGCACGAGGCGGCTCGATATCCCGGTCGGCACGAGCTACAAGGCCGATCCCGCGGTCGTCCGCTCGGTCCTGCTCGCCTGCGCCGAGGGTTCCGGCGTGCTCGAAACGCCCGCGCCCCAGGTCCTGCTCGAAAAATGCGCCGAAAGCAGCCTCGATTTCCTGCTGCGCGTGCAGGTCCGGTCGGAGGATTACTGGCGGCTCAAGTTCGAGCTGACCGAAAGGGCCAAGCTCGCGCTCGACGCAGCCGGCATCGAGATACCCTATCCCCAGCTCGACGTGCATATGAAATAAACCATGGAAGAAGCCGTTCTTGTAAAGTCCTTCGATGAGCTGACGCTTTTTGAGCTTCACGACCTGCTGCGGCTGCGCTGCGAGGTGTTCGTATTCGAGCAGAACTGCGCCTATCGGGATATCGACGGGCTCGACCCCGCATCGAAGCACGTCTTCATAAAGGACGGCGGCGGGATGGCGGCCTATGCGCGCATCTGCCCGGAGGCGGACGGCGTTTTTAAAATAGGCCGCGTCGTTTCCAAAACGCGCGGTGAGGGCTTCGGGATGCGCGTGCTCCGGGCCGCGATCCGGGAATGCACAGCTCTCGGCGCAAAGGAGATCCGCATCGAGGCGCAGGTCTACGCCGTCGGCTTTTATGAAAAGGCGGGCTTTACCGTGAGGGGCGAAGCTTTCCTCGAGGACGGCATCCCCCATATCGAAATGCGGCTGCGGCCGTGAACCTTCACATCTTTATAAGCAAAACAAACCGGAAAGGCGGATAAATGAAAATGGCATCCAAAGTTTATTTCTCAAGGGAGCTGACGCCCGAAAAAGTGGTGGAGCTCTATAATGCGCTCGGGATCGAGCTGCCCGGCAGGGTCGCTGTCAAGCTCCATTCCGGCGAAAAGGGCAATCAGAATTACCTGACTCCGGAGTTCTGGAAGCCGATGATCGAGGCCGTGAACGGCACGGTGGTGGAATGCAACACCGCCTACGGCAAGGCGTTCGACGGCGTGCGCGATTACACCGACGGGCATCTTAAGCTCATCGAGGAACACGGGTGGAACAAATACTTCACCGTCGATCTCATGGACGCCGAGGGTCCCGATCTCATCTTGCCCGTGGAAAACGGCAAGGTCCTCAGCGAGAACCGCGTCGGGAAGAACATAGTGAACTATGATTCCATGCTCGTGCTCGCTCATTTCAAGGGGCATCCGATGGGCGGCTACGGCGGAGCGCTGAAGCAGCTCTCCATAGGCTGCGGCTCGCGCGAGGGCAAGGCCCTGATCCATTCGGGCGGCGTTTCGGAGGACAATGTCGAATGCTGGGACAAGCATGCCGAGCAGGACCGCTTCCTCGAGGCGATGGCCGACGCGGCGAGCACGGTGGTGAAGCATTTTTCGGGGCGTATCGCGTTCATCAACGTGATGAAAAACCTTTCCGTGGACTGCGACTGCTGCTCGGTCGCCGAGGATCCCTGCATGAAGGATATCGGCATCCTCGCGTCGCTCGATCCGGTCGCGATCGATCAGGCCTGCATCGACCTGATCTATGCCGCGAAGGACGACCCCGGTCGGGCGCACTTTATCGAAAGGGTGGAGTCCCGAAACGGAGTGCATACCATCGAGGCCGCGGCAGAGCTCGGTTACGGCAGCAGGGAGTATGAGCTTATAGAGATGTAAAGCATTAGCCCATAAGAAAAAGCGGAGCTTTTCGCTCCGCTTTTTCCGTTTATCATCTTATCATCAGTACTTGCCGCTGTGTCCGGACCAGCTGCCTCCGGAGGAGGAATGGAAGCTTCCGCTGCTCCCGCTGCTCCCGCGAGGCTCGGTCTGGATCGGCGTCCTCGCAACGGTGCTGTAGAGGTAGATCTCGTCCGCGTTCATGATGTTCAGGCTGCCCTGCTTCATGTATTCGGAGGCGGACTGCTTCTTTTCGACGCTCCTGAGCTTGCTCTTCATGCTGCCGGTGCCGATGCCGCCGGTGATGAGGCCCACGATGCCCGCGAGGATGCCCGCGCCGCCGGTGGAGATCAGCTTCTGCTTATAGGGCTTGCCGTTCTCGGCCGCGGTCAGGAACTCGTCCGCACAGTCTGCGAACTTATTGAACGCCTCGTAGTAATTGTCGTAGCGAAGCTCATCTACCACGACATTATCGAGCTTGCTGTAAGCATCCTCCGTCATCGCGGTCTTGCCGTCGCCCGTGGCGCAGAACGCGTAATCGCGCTCCTCGGGGCAGACCAGCATCACGATGCCGTCCTGAGCGAAGCCCGTCGCCTCATAGAAATCGGCGGCGTAGAGCCTGGCCTCCTTGTTGCCGAGGCTCCTCGCGGCTATGACGACCACGTCGCAGTCGTGCTTTTTGCTGATAGTATCGAGCTTTTCGCGCAGCGCGGCCTTCTGGCTCTCGCTGAGCAAGCCCGCAAGGTCCTGGATGCGCACGCCGGGCTCGCCCGCGGGCACCGCAGTGGGGGCGGGCTCCGCAGTGGGGACTTCGGTCGCGTCGATCACGGCGCCGCTGCCCTCGATCAGTATGCGCTCCGCACCGTCGAGCAGCGCGGTTATGCCGCCCTCGTAGGTGTTGGAATTATTGTATGCGTCGAGCAGGCGCTCGTCGTCCGCCTGGGCGAACTTGCCGTCCGCCTCGCCGAAATGCGCCACGCCGATCTTGCCAAGCTTTGTATCGTGGCCGTAGGCGACGCCGGTCGCCTCGCCGAACGCGGCCTGGTATTTCTCGGCGATATAGCCGGTGATGCCCGCGTCGCCCGCCTTGTCGGTGATGACGAACATCACGTTGCAGCCGTTCTCGGAGCTGATGCGCGCCGCACGCTCGTTGAGGGAATTGAGCACGTCCTCGCCGAGCACTCCGCATTCATCCACGACGTAGCTCCGGCCGCCCTCCTCCGCCAGCGCCGGTATCGCGAGGGCGAAGAGCAGCAGCGCCGCGAGGAGCATCAGGATCGATCTTGAAAAAGTCTTCTTCATGGCCGTTCCCTCCTCACAGCATATTCAGCAGCATCGTGATGCCGAAGGCCGCCGCCGCGCCGATAGCGGCCAGGAGCCAGAACCATTTCCGGCTCGCCGCCTTGTCCGCGGGCAGGTCGCCGACGAATTTGCCGGTCTGCCCGTTCATCGCGAAGGTGTATTGCTTATCCTTCCAGGTGGTGTTTAAAAGCCACACCGGGTAGAGCGCGTACTTCGCTTCGGCGTTCGAAAGGCGGATGCTGCTCGCCTCGGGAACGACGCTCATATAGTCGCTGACCGTGGTGGCGAACACCGCCTCGGTGCTCTTCTTGATGCGCTCGTTCGCGCGCTCGATGCTGTCCTCGGCCGTCACGTCGTACTTGTCGGCAAGGTAGCCGGCGAGGTACGCGGTCTGGAAATCCACGGCCTCGTGGATATCGAAGGGCTCGATGGACTCCATCAGGTCGTTCGGTATCTTCTGCGAGCCGTCGACCGGCACCGCCTCGAAGCCGAGGGAGCCGGAGCGCAGCACCGAATAGTGGCGCGTTTCGGTATAGATGTAATCGCGGTCGCGCCAGGAGGTGGTGCGGGTGGCGCGATAGCGCATATCGGCGTCGGCGTCCGCATTGAACACCCAGTAGGGCACGTAGATGCCCTTGATCTCGTCGATATGGTTCTGATCCTTGAAGACCTTGGGCAGCAGGCGCTTGCCCTGAAGATGCTCGTTCAAAGCACGCTTCGCGGCCTCCTTATCGAGCTTGAAGGGTATGACGAGGTCCGGCTTGAGAAGGCCGCTGACGTTGCCCGCGACGACCACGGGGTTGCCGCAGAACGGGCAGGAGGTCGCCGTCATGTTCTCGTCGCCCACGATCTGTCCGCCGCAGGACTGGCAGATGTAGATCCGCATCCCTTCCGTCTCGCCGGGCTGCCAATCGGTGCCGGCGTCGGTATTCCAGTTCATGCTGTCCGGCTTCTGGTTATTGAGCACGTTGTCGTACGCCGCCAGCGATTCCATCTCGAACTCGGTGTCGCAATAGGGGCACTTCATCTTCTGGATCCCGCTGTCGAACGCGATCGCGCCGCCGCAGCATGGGCATTTGTATTCAAGCAATCCTGCCATCGACTTCACTCCTTCATACGAAATCGGTTTTTGAAAACCTTCTGATTTTCAAACGGCGGCAATGGCGTGCCGTTTCAGCTTGCCATTGCCGCCACAGTTGCCATCTTGACCCGCAAGCGGGCTTAGGGATTACTCCTTCTTAGTGCCGCAGTTGGAGCAGAAGTTGCCGGTGTTGACGGTGCCGCATGCGCAGGTCCAGGTGCCGGCGGGTTCGGGCTTCTTGCTGCCGCAGTTCGGGCAGAAGTTGCCGGTGTTGACGCTGCCGCATGCGCAGGTCCAGGTGCCGGCGGGCTCGGGCTTCTTGGTGCCGCACTGCGGGCAGAAGTTGCCGTTTACAACGGTGCCGCAGCTGCAGGTCCAGCCGTTGGCGGGCTGCTGAGCCGCCGCCTGCTGCTGTTGCTGCTGACCGAGCTGGAAGAGGTTGGCCGCATTCGCGCCGCCCGCCTGGGTCGCCATGCCGAGGCCGACAAAGCCTGCCATAGCGCCGCCCTGGTTGTTGGCCGCAGCCTTCATGGCGTCTGCCTGAGCCGCCGCAACGGTCGCCGCCGCGTAGGTGGGATCCTTGAGCATGGCCGCGCGCTGCGCCTGCTTGATGAGCTCCTGATCCGCTTCGGGCAGAGTCACGGAGCCGAGGGCGACGGACACGACCTCAAGGCCGCGGAGCTCGCCCCAGGAGGTGGAGAGCACTTCGTTGAGCGCCTTCTCAAGGTCGGTGTTGTGGGCTACGATCTGGTTCGGACGGAGCTCGAGGTCGGAGAGCTTTGCGAGCGCGGGCTGCAGAGCGCCGACGAACTCGGTCTTGAGCTGGGCGTCGATCTGATCGCGGGTGTATTCCTTTTCAACGTTGCCGCAGACCTTGCTGTAGAACAGAAGGGGATTCGCAATGCGGTAGGAATAAACGCCGGAGCAGCGGAGGGAAACGTCGAGGTCGAGGTTGATCTTGGAATCGACCACGCGGAAGGGCACGGGGTTGGGAGTGCCGAACTTGTTGTCGAGGATCTCCTTGATGTTGAAGTAATAGACCCTCTGATCCTTGCCGGGATCGCCGCCGAAGGTGAAACGCTTGCCGATCTGCTTGAAGATATCGAGGATGCCCTGGCCGAGAGGACCGGTGAAGATGCTGGGCTCGGTGGAGGTATCGTAGATATACTCGCCGGGCTCCGCGCAGACCTCGACCACGAGGCCGGACTCGACGATCATCATGCACTGACCGTCCGCAACGGCGATCTTGGAGCCGTTGGAGATGATGTTGTCATTGCCCTTGGTGTTGGAGGAACGGCCCGAGATGACCTTCTGGCCCTTGGTTACGAGCACGTCCTTGGGCATTGCTTCGCAGTAAAAGAACTCTTTCCACTGGTCGGCAAGAACGCCGCCGGCTGCGCCTACTAATGCTGAGATAAGACCCATTGTTTAATCCCCTTTCAGATTATGTTTGTTGAGATTTGTTATTCGCGCGGAGCAGCGCCCGCACGGGAACACGACCATTACAATATAGGAATGGTTATACAATAACATTATATAAAATAACCCCCTGTATGTCAAGCTTTTGCGGGAAAAATACACATTAAACCGCCGTTTTGCCTTATTTTGACCGCCGCGGGGCGAAGGAGGGCTCCTGCGCGCCTTCAAGGCGGTTTTCGGCAAGCAAAAAAGCCGGCGAAACCGGCTTGATACTATGGCTTTATATCCTTTTCAGCGCTTCCTCCTGCGCACGGCCTCGGGCTTGGTGATCCTTATCGCGATATCCACGCCGTCGGCGCGGTCCTGCTGCTCGACCTGAACGTCCACCCCGCCGGAGCGGAGCTGGTCGCAGGCGGTGTTGATCGTGTTCATGAACACGCGGTAGTCCTTCAAGAGCCTTATTATGACGGGCCGGGGCTTTGCGCCCGACCGCTTTTTGTCGTAGCTTTCATCGAGCAGCCTTTCGACGAGGCGCTCGGTCTCGGTCACGCTGAGCCTGCCCTCCCCCGCCTTCTCTATCGCCTTCATGCGGTCGTCGGGGTCGTCGAGCCTGAGCACGGCGCGGGCATGGCGCTCGCTGAGGCCGTGGGCGGTTATCGCTTTGCGCGCCTCGGGGGCAAGCCTTAAAAGCCGCAGCTTGTTCGCCACGAAGCTCTGGCTCTTGCCGATGCGGGCGGCGAGCTCCTCCTGAGTAAGGCCCAGCTCGTCGATCAGGGCCCTGTAGCACTCGGCCTCCTCAAAGCAGTTCAGGTCCTCGCGCTGCAGGTTCTCTATGACCGCCATCAGCGCGGAATCGGCGTCCTGCGTCTGCCTGTCCACTATGCAGAGCACCTTCTTGATGCCCAGGCTCCGGATCGCGCGCAGGCGCCTTTCGCCGGAGATCAACTCGTAGATGCCGCCGTTTTTGCGCACGACGAGGGGCTGGATAAGGCCGACCTGCCTTATCGACTGCGCGAGCTCCAAAATGCTCTCGTCGTCAAAGGTCTTGCGCGGCTGGGCCGGGTTCGGCACGATGACGGCGACGGGCAGCTCCTCGAGGGTGCGGCCGAGTTCGCTCTTCTTATCTTTTATAAAATCAAACAGAGGCATTTCCCATGGTCACGGGCCGGTTTTTCCCCCGCCCGAAAGGCCGTATTTTGCAAGCAGCGCGTCGAGCCTGCCGCTCTGGCTCAGCTCGTAGATGAACACGTCCGCCAGCCGCGCGATCGCGGGCTCGTCGGCCGACACGGCGATCGCGTAGTTCACGGTGCCGAGCGGCGTATTATGGAGCGTCAGCTCCGCTTCACCGGCGTAGCGCTCGATATAGACGCCCGTCATCGCCGCGCCGTCGATCCTGCCCTCGGAAAGCGCCTTGAGCATATCGGGATACGAGGCGAACGCGGTCTTCGTGAAGACCACGGCGTCCTCCGGCAGCTCGGGCGTGCGGCCCTTGATCCTGTCGAGCAGCGTGCGCTCGACCTTGGTCTCGTGCTCGTCGATATAGCTTGAAAGCACGCTTGCGCCGGCGGTGTTCTGAACATAGCCGATGTTGATCGAATCGAGCGGGGCGTTCTCCAGCCCCGGGCGGACCGCCACGCGGCAGGAATCGGTATAGTAGGAATAGGAATAGGCGTATTTGCTGCTGGCGCCCTTCGGCATCAGCGCGATGGCCGCGTCGATCGAGCCGTCCGAAAGCTTGGTGGAGGCGGTCTGGCCCGAGACCGTGACGAGCTTGACCGCGGTCTCGCTGCCGCTCTCGGGGAAGAGGTATTCGGCGAACAGCTTCGCGAGCTCTATCTCGAGCCCCTCGCCGTTATAAGCGAAGGAGGGAATGTCGTCCCGAACGCCGACGACGAGCACGCCGCGGTCGGTGATGCGGCGGATCTCCGCGGAGTTCATAAGCTGGTTTTTCGGGCGGCCGAGGAAGAGCAGGGCGAACACGAACAGCACGCCGACGATGCAATAGAGGGCTATGCGGAACGGCTTGCCCTCTCTGCCGCGCAGGCTGATGCCCTCGCCGGCGGGATTTCTTTTATGCTTCCTCGTGCGGAAGCCCAATCTTCTGCTCATGCCTTGATTATAGCAGAAATCCGGCCGGGAATCAATCTCGATTCCTCCGGAGCGCGGGAATGCGCCGGGCGTCAGCTCACCTTCGCGACGATGACCGTCATATCGTCCCTGCCGCCGAGGCCCGACGCGAGCTCGGTCAGCAGCTTTGCCGCGGCGTCGGCCTCAAGGCCCGCTATCCTTTCGTTAAGGGTCTCCGGCTCCCGGCCGAGCACGTCCATCGCCCCGTCGGTCATCATTATCACCGCGTCGCCCCGCTTCATGCGCACGCTCGAAACGGCCGTCCGCGCCTCCTCCACTATACCCACGGGCAGCGCTTCGCCGCTGAGCTGCGAGACCCTGCCCCCGCGAACGAGGCAGCAGGGAGGCGCGCCGTGCTTGGCGAGGCGCATCGTGCCGCTCATCGGGTCGAAGAGCACCGCGTCGAGCGTGGCGTACATCTCGCCCCCCTCGCGCAGCAGCAGGAGCCGGTTGACGCATTCGGCGGCCTCCTCAAGGCGGAAGCCGCAGGTGACGAGGTCCGCGAGCAGCTGCACGGCCTGGGAGCTCTCCCGCGCCGCCTCACTGCCGCTGCCCATGCCGTCCGAGAGCGCCGCAAGGAACACGCCGTCGAAATCCCTGATGCACCAGCTGTCGCCCGAAGCCTTCTCGCCGAGCCTGGGGCAGGTCGAGGCGGCGATGTCGAGCCGGAAGCGCACGTGCCCCGGGTCCTTCCCCGGCGAGGAAAGGCGGGCAAGGCTCTCGGCAACGCCCGAAAGCTGGCGGTTGATGAAGCCGTCGGCCGGCTCCTCCCCGCTCTCGAACAGCGAGGCAAGTTCTTGCAGAACGTCCGAAAGCACGGTCAGCTTATAGTTCTGATAGATCAGCCGCCTTTCGAGCCGCTCGGTCCTCGGCGAGCGCCCCTCCTCCCTGAGCACTGCGAGCGAGCGCGGCAGGACCAGGAACACGGCCGAGGAGAACAGTATCTCGCCCGCGCCGAGCGTGCCGCTGCCGTGCATCAGCGCGAAGATCAGCAGCGCCGGCAGCGAAAAGCCCGCGGCCACGGCGAGCCTGCCGAGGGGGCGGCAGAGGGCCGCGCCGAGCGTGCAGGTGCAGAGCACGGCGATGAGCAGGATGTCCCCGCTCGTGCCGAATACCCTGACGGCCGCCGCAACGGCCGCGGCGGCAACGGCCGAGACGCCCCCGGAATACGCCGCGTTCATCAGGAAGACCGCCAGGAAGCAGACCCCGAGGCCGAGGCCGAGCGGGCTGAGCCGCCCGAAGGCGACCGCGATCTCCCCCGCGAACGCCGCGATCAACACGAGCTTTTCATCGGGCAGCAGCCCGTTCTTCGCGGCCGCCCTCATCGAGAGCAGGGCGCCGGTATCCAGGAACGCCGCGATCAGCGCCGCTCCGCTGCCCGCAAGATGCGCCGCGAACGCCCTTGCCGAAAGGTCCTCATAGGCGTGCAGCAGTATCCCGACCGGGAGCGAAACCAGCAGCACGGCGAGCAGCGCCGTGTGGAAGCAGAGCTTAGAGAGGCGCTTTCTTCCGAGGATAAGCAGCGCGGCATACAGAAGCGCCGCCGAAACGCAGCCCGAGGGCCTGCCCGAAACGAGGCAGCCCAAGGCGGTGCCGAGCGCCGCGGGCAGCAGGGCCTCGCCGAGCTCCGCCGCGGCGAAGGCGTCCATCAGGGCGAGCGCGAGCGCGGGCGGGATATAGCCGCCCAGCGCCGTGCGGGAGAACAGGCCGACCGGTGAGAGCTTCCATGCCGCGGCGAAGAGCAGCGCCCCGAGGAACGGCAGCACCGTTCCCGTCAGCAGCCGCCCGGCGGTGCGGGAGCCGTTCAGCGAATATGCGGCGAGCCTCGTCCGGTCCGCGAATCTTCTCAGCGTCTCCATGCCGCCCTCCTCCTTTCGGAAGCATCATAGCACGGGCGCGGCCCGGGGACCGTCGATTCGGCGCGGTGAAAAAACGGAGCTTATGCCGCTTTGCCGCGAGGAACGGCGCATAGCCGTCTTTCGGCGGATTATCCCATTTTGCGCATGCAAAATGATTTGCGCATGCAAAATGATTTGCGCATGCAAAATGATTTATGCATGCATAAAAACGAAGCGGGCGGCAATGCCGCCCGCTTCGCTCTTCGGGTCCCGAAGGACCTTTTATTACTTATGGGTGCCGACGCTGACCGCATCGATGAGCAGGGTGTACTCATCGTAGCAGTTGAAGTGACGGAACGCGAGCTGGATGGTCTGACCTGCGAAGGCGCTGAGGTCGATGACGTGCTCAACGCAGAGGTAGGTGTCCATCGTGGTCTCGAAGATGTTGACGCCATCCTCGTAGCTGCCGCCCGCGGGGATCACGTATACGGCGTAGTGCTCATCCCAGTCAGCAGTCGCGCTGTAGTTCGCGGTGCTGGTGTAGAAGGAGAGGAACCTGTTGTCGCCGACCGTGAATTCGGGGCTGATCATCCAGTTGTCGGGCGTGAACGCGCCGGCTTCCTGAGTGTAGGAGTAGCTGACCGCGCACTTTGCGCCGTCGTAATACTGGCCGTTATCGAAGTAGTCGGTGCCCCAGTTGAGGCCGTCGCCGTCAGCATCAACGGTCTCCCAGGTGAAGGGGCCGTCGAAGTTCTCGTAGAAGTCCTCATGGTTGACGGTGGGCGCCGCGACCTCGATGTAGTTCGCGAACATGCCGAGGCAGTAGAGGCCGCCGTAGACAGCGCCGAGATCCGCGATCGCGCCGTTATTGACGTCGATGCACATCAGGTGCATGTCGGAGTAGTACTGGGCGGTGCCGGGAGCGGCGAACCAGAAGAAGCAGCCGGCAGCGTAGCAGCCGCACTGCGGGAAGAAGTTGCTGCCGTTGAGCGGCACAACGCCGGTCTCGCTGATGACCCTGGTCTCGGTACCGGAAGCGATATCATAGCTGCAGAAGTCGCCGTACGCGTCGACGATGTAGCAGTTGCCGTTGACGTCGAAGTCGATCGCAACGATACCGTACTGAGGATCGGCGCAGGGGGTAAGAGCGCAGGTGCTGGGATCGAGGATATAGAGCTCGCCGACGCCGGCAACGACATAGAGCCTGCCGGTGATGCGGTCATACGCCATCTCATGGATGGTGTATGAGCTCTGTACGGTGCCGAGGGTGGTCTTGGCGCCCCAGGCGTCGACGTCGGAAGCCTCGTACCTGATCAGGGTGCCGTCGGCGCCGATGGCGTAGACGTACTCGCCGGTCCAGGTGCCGCACTTATAGTCGCCGTCATCGCTGTGGATGCCGCCGCCGTAGTACAGGGACTCGAGGTCAGCGGTGGAGAACCTGATCCAGGTCTGGGTGTTGAGGTTGGAACCGTAGCAGTAGAGGTTGAGGATCGGTACCTCGACGACGGGCTCGCCGGGGGTGACGCCCTCAACGGGGGTCAGGGTCTGGCCGTTCCAGAGGTAGGCCTGCTCGTTCATAGCGTAGTCGCAGACAAGGACGTAGCACTGGGACGCAGCGTCGAGGGTCACGTGGGTGACGGCGCCGCGGGCGGTCTCGAAGACGCCGGTCTCGTCGATCATGTCGCCGAGCTCGGACTCGCTCCTGTACTCGAAGGTGGCGACGTATGCAACGTAGCGATCGTCGGTGACGTCGAGGGTCAGGGTGCTGCCGTTCGCGGTCACGTTGGAAGCGACGGGCTTGTTGACGTCGATGGAGACGGGGGTATCCCAGGTGTAGTTCTCGCTGGCTTCAACGCTGAAGGGAGCGGTGCCGTGAGCGCCGTCGTTGGCGAGCTTCGCCTCAACGCGGATGATGATCTCATCCTTGCCGTAGTTCGCGAAGTTGATGGTGCCGGGGAAGGTGCCCTCGGTGACGCCGAGCATGGTGCGGTGATCGTTATCCCAGAAGCCCTTGGCCATGAAGCCGAGGTTGGAGATCTGGTCGAGCTCGTTGCCGTTCTCGTCCAAGACAAGGTAGCGGACGTAGGAGGTACGGAGCAGACCGGTGTAGAGGGTGTTTACGGTATCCATGATGCCGTCGGCGTTCGGGGAGATGGCATTGCGGTCCGCAAGGTAGTAGCTCATATTCTCGGTCTCAACATAGGGGTTGACGCCGAGGCCGTAGATGGTGTTGCCCTTCTTCCAGCCGATGGTGTTGGGGAAGTTGTTGCTGTTGCGCTGTATGCCCTCATCCTGGTAGTAGTAACCGCGGTCGATGGTGGCAGCGTAGTTCCAGTCGCCGTAGAACTTGACGAAGGGAACGCTCAGGGTGACGTCGCCCTCGGTCTCGGGAACGAGCTCGATGAAGCCCTCCACGAGAGCGCCGGAGGTGTAGTAAGCATCAAGGTAACCCTTGATCGCGTTGTTGAGCACGGCGTTCACGGTGACGGTGGCTTCACCGCCCGCGGGAACGGTCACGGTCTCGGGCATGTCGAAATCGACATAGCCGGGATCATTGCTGTACATGGGATCGATAAGGCCCATCGCTATACGCATGATGAGAACGACGTCGGAGACCTCAACGTTGCCGTTGCCGTTGACGTCGCAGATGGTATCCTGATCGATAAGGCCCATAGCCATACGCAGAGCGAGGACCGCGTCCGCGATCTCGACCCTGTCGTTGCCGTTGGCGTCGCCGAGGAGGAGGGTCTCGCCGGTGTCGCCGGAGATCTTCATGGTGCCGCCGTAGTAGACGAGGACCATGCTGCCGTCATCGAGGGTGCCGAGCTGCGCGATGTCGTTGACGGTGACGGTGGGAACGACGGCGTAGACCTGCTCGGTGTCGCCGAAGTTATGTACCTTGAAGGTCATGGTCATTGCGCCGGTCTTCTCGGGATCGTCGCCGAGCTCGAGCTTCGGACGGCTGCCCTGGGTGCCTTCAACGGTGAGGTAGGCCTTGGTGGTGGTCGCAGCGGTGAGGTTCATGCGGCCGGCGCCCTGCTCGTGGACGGGGGCGTATTCGCCGCTGTCGCTGACGATCGGGGTGGCGGTGCTCATGAGGATGCGGTCGACCATCATCTGCTTCTCGGCATTGCTGAGGTTCGGGAAGTTGACGTCAACGTATTCGGTGACGATCGCCATACCGCCGCAGACGTGGGGGGTCGCCATGGAGGTGCCGTCCCAGGTCGCGTACCAGGTGCCGGAGATGGAGGGGTCGGTGGAGGAGTAGATCGAGCCGCCGGGGGCGGTGATCTCGGGCTTGATGCCCATGTTGTTCAGCAGACCGCGGCTGGAGAAGCTGGTGGTATGATCGCCGCTCGGGCTGTCGAAGATGCCCTGCTCCTGGCCGATGTACATGACCTTGTTTTCAGCGGCGGCAAGCGCGGCGCCCGCGGTCCTGGAGATGATGACGTGCGGGATATGGCCGCCCTCGTAGGCTACCATGTTGACGGATTCGTCGACGTTGTTGTAGACGATACAGGCGACTGCGCCGGCATTCTCGGCGTTCTCGGCCTTGGTGACGAAGTTGATCTCACCGCGGGAGACGAGAGCGACCTTGCCCTGGACGTCGACCTGAGCGAAGTCCTCGGGAGTACCGAAGCCGGGGACCATGACGTAAGGAACGGTCTGGCCGCCGAGGACGTTGCGGAGCTGATAGGCGTTCTCCGCGTTCTCGCTGTAGCTGTAGTCCACACCCTCAACGGTAATGTAGTAGAAGCGCTGCTTGGTGTTGTTGACAGCAGCGACGGAGAGGCTCTGAGTCCAGGAGGAGGGAGAACCGACGACGCCGAAGTCGACGTCCTCAACGACGCCGTAACCGCTGTTGGAGTAGGTGCCGCTGACATCGTAGTTACCGCCCCACGCGTTGTTGAAGGTGGAGTCGTAGTCGTTGCCCGCTGCCATGGCGAGGTTGACGCCCGCGTTCACGCAGCGATCGAGGATCGCGACATAGGAGGGATCATAGGGGGTCTCTTCGCCGTTGGGGGAACCGAGCGAGAGGTTCGCGGCAGAAACGCCGAGAACAGCGCAGTCCTCAAGAGCGGGGAGGATGTTGGTCCAGGGAGCACCGCCGGAAGCGCGGAATACCTGCATGACCGCGATCTGAGCGTCCTTTGCAACGCCCTGGATCTCGCCGCCGTTACCGGCCGCGATACCGGCAACGTGGGTGCCGTGGTCGCTGCTGCCGGGATGGGAAGCATCGGCATGGTTGTATTCATAGTTCCACTGGAAGGGGATCTTGGCGCTGACGTAAACGTTGTTGACGTTCATGGTGCTGCCGGTGCCGTGGAGCTGGCCGCTGGCGATGACCGCAGCGATGTCGTCACGGGTGAACTGCACCTCGTCGGGCTCGACGGAGAACGCGGGATGGCTTACGCGGCAGCCGGTATCGATGATGGCTACGGTGTAGCCGGCACCGGTGTAACCGAGCTCCCAAGCGTCGACCGCGCCGACCTGGGTGGTGGTGTTGAACAGTTCGGGCTCTTCGAAGACCGGGGATACGAAAGCGTGTACGCCCTCGATCGCGTCGATCTCGGCAACGAGACGGTACTCGCCGTCGAACGCGAAGCCGTTGAACAGCACGGAGAAGTGGTTGGTAGGAACGATGTTGATGTTAAGCTGCTGATTCAGCCTCTTGATCATCGCGTTCTGGGAAGCGACGAGCTGATCGCGGTAGCTGCCCGCGCTGCGCAGATCGCTCATAACATCGGCGGCGGGAGCCTCGGGCAGCTCGACCATGATGGTCACGATGTCGTTCGGCTGGGTGGCCGGAGCAGCATCGACTTCCGCTGCTTTGAAGGTCTTGCCGTTCCTGATGCCGGAGAGGTCAAGAGTCTTAGTGCTCGCTTCGCGGCCCTCATAGGTCTTCGAAGCGGTTTCGCCGGCTTTAAGGGTGCCGTCGATCTCGAATTCAGCCGTCTTGGCCATGACGCCGGAGAAGGCGGTCAGGACCATCATGACTGCGAGAGCGCAGGCGAGAAAGCCTTTGAATGTTTTCTTCATGTTCTTTCCTCCTTATAAGGTTTACGTTGGCGTTTTCTCCCGGGGCCGCCCTTTGGGCGCCGCGCCGGTCCCGTACGCTCCTCAAAGGCCGTTTTGCCGCCTCAGAGGACCGACGGGGAGCCTGTCCGCAAACGCTTTCGGGACCGCTCCGAGAGGGGATATCCAATCTATTATAGTATAAAATGAAACCGCAAAAGTGTCAAGAGTTTATAGGAACAAATGCGCTGTTTTTTCATGCAAAATATATCTTTTCGGCGCATTCCGAAACGGTTGACAAATCGCTTCTCTTTAATTATAATGTTCGGGCAAATGAATATCCGCCATAGACAGCAGGTGCCTTTTGCCGAAGGGCGAAAAGCTCAATATCCCGCCGAGGTGAAGCAAATAGTTTATTACGCCGCGTGCGTTTTCGCTATTCCTCTCCCCTGTGCAAGGCTGCTGCCCACTGCCGGGGGATATTTGTTTGAAACTGTGACAAGGAGGAAAAATCCCACATGGCAAATGCTTCCATTATTGCAATGAAGGAACAGCATGTTGCTGAGATCTCCGAGAAGATCAAGAAGGCGCAGTCGATCGTTATGTTCGACTACCGCGGCCTGACCGTTGAGGAGGACACCAATCTGCGCAACGAGATGCGCAAGAACGGCGTTGAGTACGTTGTCCTCAAGAACTCCATGGTCGAGAGGGCCTGCCGTGAGCTCGGTGTGGACGAGAAGGTCCACGATATGCTCAAGGGTCCTTCCGCTTTCGCATTCGGCTACAACGACCCCGTTGCGCCCGCCAAGGTCCTCAAGGATTTCGTCAAGAAGGTCAAGAAGTGCGCCGTTAAGGGCGGCATCGTCGACGGTACCGTCACCGATCCCGCCGGCATCGATGCGCTCGCCGATCTGCCCTCCCGCGAGGTGCTTATCGCCCGCATGCTCGGCAGCATGATGAGCCCGATCTCCGGTCTCGCCATCGCACTCGACCAGCTCGCCAAGAAGCTCGGCTCAGATGCCGGGCAGACCACCGCTGCGGAGTAAGCAGCAAACCGTTTTCAAACAAATAAAAATTATCGGAGGAAAACAAAAATGACTACCCAGGAATTCATCGATTTTATCAAGTCCCTTAACGTTCTCCAGCTCTCCGAGCTCGTAAAGGCCGTTGAGAACGAGTTCGGCGTATCCGCAGCCGCCACCGCCGTTGCAGTCGCCGGCCCCGCCGCCGCCGCCGTTGAAGAAGTTGAAGAGAAGACCGAGTTCGACGTCGTTCTCAAGAGCTTCGGCGCCAACAAGCTCAACGTCATCAAGGTCGTCCGCGCAGAGCTCGGCCTCGGCCTCAAGGAAGCCAAGGACGCTGTCGAAGCGGCTCCCACCACCCTCAAGGAAGGCCTCTCCAAGGAAGATGCCGAGAAGCTCGCCAAGGCGTTCACCGATGCCGGCGCAGAGATCGAGATCAAATAATCAACTTGTCACAAAAAACCGGGCGCGGATCTCTCCGCGTCCGGTTTTTGCTTTAAAGTGTAATCTTGGGACGATTCTTCCGTCTTTATAAGTGAAGGGCATCGTGAAGGAGGTGCGGGAATGGACGACGGCAGCCTGCTCGAGCTGTTCCTCAAGGGCGATCAGCGGGCGATAACCGAAGCGAGGGCGGCGTACGGCGCCTACTGCATGCGCGTCGCGCTCAATATCACCGGCGACAGGCGCGATGCGGAGGAATGCTTTTCGGACGCGCTGTATTCGGCATGGAACAGCATACCGAGCGTGCGCCCCAAGGAGCTTCGCGCCTATCTCGCAAGGCTGACCCGCAACGCGGCGCTCGACGTTCACGATAAACGCAAGGCCGGGAAGCGCGGGGGCGGCGCCGCCGAGGTCGCGCTCTCGGAGCTCGGCGATATCGCGTCGCGGATCGGCGACCCCTCAGGCGAGGCCGAAAGGAACGAGCTCGTTCGGGCAATAAGCGAATTCGTAAACGCCCTGCCCGCCGGAAAGCGCCGCGTCTTCACCTTAAGGTATTGGTGGTTCGAGGATATCGCGGATATCGCGCAGGCCTGCTCGAAAAGCCCGAACCGGATCAGAGTGGAGCTTCACCGGCTTCGCGAGGCCTTGAAAAAATATTTGAAGGAAAGAGGGTTTTCGGTATGACGGCAATGGAATTGTCCAGGCTCCTCGGCAGTATCGACGATAGCTGTGCCGAGGAAAAAAACACCGGCGAAAGGCGCCGTTTCGTCCGCCCGCTGATCGCAGCGGCGGCGCTGCTGCTCGTTTTCGGCGTGATCGCGGGCTTTGGGAGCGGTTTTTTCGGTTCCGCCGCGCCTGCTCCGTCCGGGATGCGGGAAGGATACGCATTTATGGAAAAATCAGACGTCCCGAAGGATGCGGTGCTGCCTCCCGCGCAGAGCGGCTACTCGCTCGATATCTCATACCTGAAGCAGTATGATTTTGCTTCGGCGTACGGGGAAGCTTCCGGCGTATGCGTCGTCACGGTGGGAAACTGGCTCTCTGAGAACGAGGTCTGCACGTATTACGAAGCCACCGTGAACAAGTGCTTCAAGGGCGAGCTGCCCGAAACGATAGTGATCTATCAGCTCGGAAGCTCGCGGAATCCTTCGGAGATCGCGCCGTTTTCCTATGGGGATAAGCTTCTGGTCTTCCTGCAGGAGCGTGCGGATGCGGAGTATGCGAACATGTATGAGATCGTCGGAGCGGATATCGGCTGCCTATATGCGGCGGCGGATACCCAAGGCAGCGTCTATTTTATGGATCTGCGCGGCCTGCTGAGCCTTGAAACGCGGCAGATGGGCGACAGGCTCCCCGAGTGTGGAGAAAAGAGCGCCGCTTTAAGAAACGAGCTGAGCCTCTACTATGGCCGCGAGCCCTTGTCCGGCCTTATAAGGCAGTGCGGCGATATCTATTCCGCCGAGTCCGTCGAGCGGCTGTTTGAAGAGCTGCGCGCGGGATAAGTATCTCTTTATGGTAAAAGCCGGGCGCGGATCTCTCCGCGTCCGGTTTTTGCTTTAGGCCCACGACGGGCCGTTTTTCTTTTTTGGGTTACGCCGTTATATTCATCGCCAGGCGCAGTATCATCAGCGCGTCGGTCACGGTGAAGCTGCCGTCGCCGTCCATATCGCAGTTCTCGGGGCAGGGCAGCTCGGGGATGATGTTCATCGCCCTGCGCAGCACGAGCAGCGCGTCGGTAACGGTCACGCTGCCGTCGCCGTCCGCATCGCCGGAAAGGCCGGGCTCGGGGCCGCTTTCGGTGGTCAATATCACCTCGTCCACCCAGGCGCAGTCGCTGCCCGAGGCGTAGCTGTAATCCTTTTCATACTTCCATTCGAAGCTGAAGCTCCCGTCCTCAGCGGCGGTGTAGACGCAGTTCGTCCAGTCATGCTCGCCGGACTGCCGGAACTGGCGCGTGCCGTTGACGCTGAACGAGAACCAGTCGTAGTTGCTTTCGCTGGAGACCTTGTAATCGAAGGAGAGCGTGTCGCCCGCGCGCATATCGAGGGTGATCGTGATGCTGCTCGAGGTGCTGTCCGCGCCCGCGTTGCCGCTCATGCCCGCGATGCGTCCGTCCTTGATCACGCCGGTGAAGGGGTATTCGCCCGTCGCGAACGCAAGCGTGCCGCCGTCGGTATTGAGGGCGAAGTCAAGGTCGATCGCCTCGGCGTCGGTGCGCCACTGGCCGTCCAGCCAGGCGATGCGGGAGAGCAGCCAGCTGCGAAGGTCGCTGACGCCCTGCTCGAAATGCTTGCCCCACTTCGCGTCGTTGCGCGGCATGGAGGAGGCGAGGTACGCGGCCTCGGAGTCGAGCAGACGCAGCATCTCGGGGATAAGGGTCCGCCTGTATTCGGTGTACTTCGCCTTGAGCGCGGCATTGAACTCCACGTGATCGTCATAGAGGGTGTCGAACCACGGGCAGGAGCTGTTGATGACCATGAAGTCCGCCGGGCTGATCGCGTCCGGGCAGTCGTAGTAATCGTTGTGCTGATAGCTCGCGTTGTTCCAGGTCGTTTCCGGGTTGCCGTAGGCAAGGTCGAAGTCCCAGGGCGCGGTCATATAGAGCTTGTCGTCCTGCGCCTGCTTATACATATAGCAGCTGGTCTTTAGGTTGCCGTCGATGTTCTTCGCGAGCTCCTGAACGATTATGAAATCGATCCACGAGGCCGTGTCGACGTACTGCGTGTAGGCGTCGGAGGCCGTATCCATTACCGCCTGATGCACGCTCTGCATATAGCCCGTCAGATACTCCTTCATCTGCTGCCAGAGCGCGGTATCCTCGGGCTCGGGATCCTTGAGCACGAAGTAGTCCCTGTCCGGATTCGCCCAGTAGGGGCACTCGAACCACAGGTCGCTCGAAAAATCGATCTTGCCGCTGATGTCCTTCTCGATCAGGTAGCCGCCGGTCAGCTCGTCGGCGGTCGCCTCCTCGATATCGATCTTGTTCGACTCGATCGCCACGCGCTCGACGAGGATGTAGACGCCGTTGTAGACGCCGTTGAGATAAACCTCGCAGAACTCGCACTTGGGGACGTAGCCGATGCCGTCCAGAACAAGGCCCGATTTATAGGTCATGAAGTTCCTCAGGCTCGACTGGTCGGAATAGCTGGGAACGATCGCGTATTTCTTGGTCTTGGGGATGTCGAGCAAAGATTTCTTGCTGTCCAGCTTGATCGAATACGGCTTCTGAGGCTGGCCCCAGCTCGTGTTGCCCCTGCCCTTGATCGAGCCGGTGCCCTCGAAATCGCCGCTCTCGTACTGCTTGGTGCCGAGGGTCAGGGTGAAGGTCGCCGCGACGTACTCGTCCTTGCCGATCTGCGAGAACGGGATCTCGGTGGCGATCTCGAGCTTGGGGAGCTCGGCGGCCGAGGCGTAGACGCCCACGGTCAAAAGATCGTCGAGCGTCAGCATATCGCCGACCGCGGCGCTGAGCGTGAAGACCAGCGTGCCGTTTTCGCCGTCCGTCACCGCGACGCGGTCGGAAAGGGTATTGAAGAAATTGCTGTGATCGGCGTTATAGGTCCAGCCCTCGTCAAACGAAGCGGTCAGCGTCAGCGTGCGCGCCTCCTCGACGCGGTAGACGCCGTAGTTCCGGGAGAGCAGCAGCGAGAACGCGCTCTCGTCGTAGTCGAGCGTCACGCCGTCGCCCGCATAGGGGGTTATCGGGAACTCCTCCGCGCCGTCGCGAAGCTCGGCGCTGAGCTTTGACGCCGAAGCGGCGGGAGAGAACGCGGCAAGCGCCATAACGAGCGCGATCGCCGCGGCAAGGAGCCTTGAAAGTTTCATAGCTTACCTCCGGGGGTGTTTTTCCGCAAGCATGATATCACTCGGCGGCCGAAATGTCAATTTGAACCGGTTTGTTCCGTACACCTCCGCCGCATGGCTTCCCCGCGAGTGGCAGCGAGCAAGCTCGCTCGCTGGCACGAAGTGACTGATGAGGTGGAAGAGCGGCGGAAAAGAGAAGCCTCGTGCACCAATGGGGACGGTTCTCTTTGGTGCAATATGCAGCATGAAGTTGGGTTAAATTCGCCCTGCACCAAAGAGAACCGTCCCCTTTGGTGCAGTCCGACCATCTCAGGAGCAAACACATCCCCTACAACAGAAATGCAGGAAAACCCGCCGGTTACAGGCGGAACAAAGCCGGAGCGAAAAGCGAACGCCGTCGCATGGCTTCCCCTCGAGTGGCAGCGAGCAAGCTCGCTCGCTGGCCGCAGGCCTGATGAGGTGGAAGAGCGGCTGATAATTGCAGTTGGGAGGAAAGCGTCTCTTTTCCACCTCATCCGGTTCCTTGTCGCTCTGCGCTCCAAGTCACCACCTTCCCCTCATAGGGGAAGGCATGCTGCGCCGTCCGCCGCTTGGGAAGGCATGCTGCGCGGACCGGAGCCGGGAAGGATCTCCGTCTTGCCCGCTCTTCCGTATTGTGATATAATGGCAAAAAGCGGGCGTCCCACGTCATAAACAGCCCCGCTTCTCGGAGGAAAGATGGATACCGGTATTTTTGTCGATTTCAAAAACAAGCTCGTTTCAAACTGCGGTAAAGTCATAATAGGAAAGGACGACGTTATCCGCCGTCTGGGCGTCTGCCTTATAGCGGGCGGCCACGTGCTGCTCGAGGACCTGCCCGGCACGGGCAAGACGATGCTGCTGCGCGCGTTCGCAAAGAGCATCGGCGGCGAGTTCAGGCGCATCCAGTTCACGCCGGACATCCTGCCCTCGGACCTGACGGGCATCAATTTCTTCGATCAGAAGAAGAGCGAATTCGTGTTCCGCCCCGGCCCGCTGTTCGCGAACGTCGTGCTCGCGGACGAGATCAACCGCGCCGTGCCCCGGAGCCAGTCGGCGCTGCTGGAGGTCATGGAGGAAAGGCAGATCTCGGTGGACGGCGAGACCTATCCGCTCGCGGAGCCCTATATCGTTATGGCGACGCAGAACCCCGTTGAGAGCTACGGCACCTTCCCGCTGCCCGAGGCGCAGCTCGACCGCTTCTTCATGAAGCTCTCGCTCGGCTATATGACCGAGGAGCAGGAGAAGCAGGTGCTCCGCCGCCCCGAGACGCGCGAGCTGGTCGAAGCGCTCGAAAGGGTCGTGACGGACGAGGAGCTCGCCGCGCTGAGAAGGGAATACCGCTCGGTCGAGATCCGCGAGGACGTGATGGACTACCTTATGTCCGTCATCACCGCCACGAGGAAGAGCGCCAAGCTCGCCTTCGGCGTCTCCGCCCGCGGCTCGATCGCGCTGTGCAGGGCCGCGCAGATCACCGCCGCGATGGACGGCAGGAGCTACGTCATCCCCGAGGATATCAAGAGCGAGGCCGTGCCCGTGCTCTCCCACAGGATCCAGACCTCGGCCAGGAGCCATATCGACCCCGCCAAGTTCATAGAAGGCCTGCTCTTCGAGCTGGCAGTGCCGCTCGAGTGAGAAATGGGAGTCCTGGCAGCCATCATCATATGCGTATTCGCCGCGATAGTGGTGCTCGAGATACTGAGCCTCACCGTCGGGCTCAATAAGGTCGTCTTCAGGGCCGGTCTCGATATGGACCTTACCGAACCGGGCGAAGAGCTGACCTTAACTTACCGCGTCGGCAACACGGCGTTCTTCCCGCTGATGTTCGTCAGCTTCTCGTTCCTGTTCGACAGCGCCGTCGAGGTGCGCGAGGGCGCCGAATGGATGGAGCGCCACCGCACCGGCTCGCTGATCAACGAATCCTACACCTTCGATACCTATCTGATGCCCCACTCCAATATGCGCGGGCGCATCCGCCTTTCTATAAAGCAGCGCGGGCACTACCGGATCGGCAAGGTCTACGTCGAGGTCGGCGATTTTCTCGGCTTCACCACGAGGCTGACCAGCTACGACCTCGGTCTCGACGTCGTCTGCACGGCCCGCCCCTGCGAGGACGAGCCGGATATCACGGCCCTTGGGGGCCTGCTCGGCGATATCTCGGTGCGCCGCTTCATAATGGAGGACCCGAGCCTCGTGCTCGGCTACCGCGAATACACCGGCGCCGAGCCGCTCAAGGCGATCTCCTGGCCGCAGACCGCGAAGACCGGGCGGCTGATGGTCCGCAAGCACGATTTCACCGTGGATAACGACGTGGCCGTGCTGGTCGATATAGAGCATACCGAAAAGGAGGTGCAGGAGCGCTGTCTCTCCCTGCTGCGCACGGCCTGCGACCGGCTCGAGGAGGACCGCATCCCCTACGCCCTGCATTCCAACGGCGACCTGTTCGATACCGAAAAGGGCTCGGGCAGGCTGCATAATTTCGGCATCCAGCGCCGCATCGGCGTCTCCCAGTTCGTGCGCTACCGCCCGTTCTCAAGCGTCATCGAGCGCGCGTTCGCGCATTCGACGGGGCGGAGCGGCGCGATAGTGATCGTGCCGAAGCTCGACGAGGAGAACGAGCGCCTGATCCGGAGGCTTTCCGAAAGCACCGGCATCCGGGTCTGCCTGCTCGAGGGAAGGAGGGATGAGGAATGAGGACCTTCGCCGCCTTCCGCGTCTCCATGCACGCGGCGCTGTACCTCACCGTCGCATCGCTGACCTGCGTATTCGTGTCCTGTCCCCTGCTCCCCTTCGCCGTGCTCGCCGCGATCCTGACCGGCGCGCTGCTCGCCGCCGGCACGGATAAAAAGGGTCTGAGAGTGCTGTTCATGCTGCTGCCGCTGATCGGCTTCCTTCCGGCTGCCGACCTCATCGCGCTCGCCGTGGCCGCGGTCCCGGCCGTGTATGCGTTCATAAGCATCGTCAGCGGCCGCCGGCACATGGAGGTCTGGGAATACAGGCGCGAGATGCGCATCATACTGGTGCTGATGTTCCTGCTCATCGGCGCGATCTTACTCTTCGGCTACTCGATCCTTCCCCCGCGCCGGATCCCGCCCGTCGCGGCGCGCTCCGCATGGGTGCTGCTGTTCCTCGCGTTCTGCTTCGGCTTCATCGCCCAGCGCGCGATCCGCTCCGGCAATATCCGCTCGCGCTCCTGGCAGATCGGCAATATCGCCGGCTTCCTGCTGCCTATCGCCGCGGCCGCCGTGTTCGGCGTGTTCGCGCGCTTCGTGCTGTTCCCGATCGTCAAATACGCCGGCTACGGCATCTCGCTGGGCCTCATGTACGGCCTGGTCGGGCTGAGCAACCTGATAATGAAGCTGTATTCGCTCGCCACGTCGATCGCCATCACGGAACCGATGACCGACCCGCCCCTTATCGAGACCGCGCCGCCCTCCGAGGCGGGGATCCCGGAGGAGACGCCGCCGCCCGAGTATGACTTTCCGTCCCTCGTCCGCGGCGAGATAAACTGGCCCATAGTGCTGACGGTGCTGCTGATCCTGGCCGTCATCGTCATTATCATCGTCCTTGTATGCAAGGGCCGCACCGGGCCGAGGGAATACCGTGAGGAGGGGCTCAGGGAATACGGCCTTGAGGACGCCGACCGGGTTTCGCGTTCCCGCCGCAGGAAGCGCCGCGAGAAGGCTTCGGACAACAACGACAGGCTGCGCTCCGTCTACCGCCAGTACCTCGGCTTCCTGCGTCTGCACGGCATCATCCCCGAAAGGAGCGAAACGAGCGGCGAGATCTCCGAGGCCGCCGCGAAGCTGATCCGCGAGACCGACGAGCAGCTCCGCACGCTCTACCGCAAGGCGCGGTACGACAGCGAGCCCGTGACCGACGAGGAGGTCCGCGCGGCCGAGGAAGCGTTCGCGAGAATAAGCGCCGACGAAAATCTCATAGGCGATAAATAACGGCAAAAAAGAACGGGTCCCCGTTCTTTTTTCGTACGGCGCGCGACGCGCGGCCCTAAAATGCGATATTCATAGTGAAGGACCCTGGATCCGGAACGGAGGAAACGGAATTGGACGACGGCAGGATAGTCGATCTCTTTCTCGCACGGGACGAGCAGGCGCTTGCCGAGGCCCGCGCCAAATACGGCGGCAGGCTCTTTTCGCTCGCGCGAAATCTGCTCGGCGACCCTGAGACCGCGCTCGAATGCGTCAGCGACGCTCTGTTCGAGGCCTGGAACCGCATCCCGCCGCACGAGCCGAGGGAATATCTGTTCGCTTTTCTCGCCAAGCTGACCCGCGCATCGGCGCTGACCCGCGTAAGGGCGCGTTCTGCCGCCAAGCGGAGCGCGGAGCTCGTGGAGCTCACGGGCGAGCTCGAAGCGCTGCTCCCCTCCCCCTCCGATACCGAAAGCGAGGCCGAAGCGCGCCGTCTCCGCAGCGCGATGAACGCCTTCCTCCGTTCGCTGCCCGATAAAAAGCGCGAGCTCTTCGTGCGCAGGTATTGGTACTGCGAATCGATCGATGCGATCGCCTTCGCCCGCGGCACGAGCCAAAGCCAGGTCAAATCCGCGCTCTTCCGGATCCGCAAACAGCTTAAAGCCTATCTCGAAAAGGAGGGATTCTCATTATGAACGGCAATGATATCCTCGAAAGCATCAACGAGCTCGACCCCGAGCTGCTCACCGTCGAAGCCAAGGGCCCGGCCTCCCGGCCACGCCCGAAGCTGCGCCGGATCATCGTCATAGCGGCCGCGGCGCTGCTGCTCTTCGGCGGCGTTACCGCGCACGCGGCGGCCACGGGCGGCCTTTTCACCGCAAAGCGCATCACCACCGTGGATGAGGACGGCTACACGATCAGCACCGTTCTCAACAAGGTCAAATGGAGCCGCTTCAAGGGCGCGGTCGCCGAGGAAGCCCCCGAGCGCATCGCGTATCAGATCAAGCACCGCAAGCAGCCCGATCCCTTGAGCAGTGTTTTCATTGACCCCACCGTGTATGCGGAGAGCTTCAGCACCGCGGAGGAGGCCCTCGAATACCTCGGTCTCGATTCACTCAAGGTCCCCGCGCTCGATATCCCGGGTGCGGTCAGTTACCTCGTCGCCGTGCACGGCAGCAGGAGCGCGCAGGTCGAGACGATCCGGATCACGGTCGACGACGTCAACGCCGAGCGCGACCATATCAACGCCCAGGCAACTATAGAGATCGTGACCGAGCATTACGCCGGCAGCGAGTACGAGACCGGAGGCACGTGGCTTAAGGAGTACAACTGGAGGGCCGAGTTCTCGGAGTACGTCACCGCGAAGGGCAATACCTGCGACCTGGCGACCTTGACCGGCATCAGCGGCGGCGACAGGACCGGCCTCACCGGCTATATCTCCATCGGCGACGCGCTCTACAAGCTGCACCTCACGTTCTATAACGATCAGGCCGACCGCGCCTACGCGATGCTCGAAAGCTGGATCGATTCGCTGAGCTGAAGCCGTGCCGGCAAAGGGGCGGACCACCTTCCCCTATGAAGAGGAGGTGGTCCGCCGGACAGGATAAGGCGGAAAAACAGCGATTCAAGAGAACCGTCCCCGATGGCCTTTTTGAACCGTTCCGCCGCTTTGCCCCTCATCAGTCATCTTCGATGACAGCTTCCCCCCAAAGGGGAAGCCATGCGACGAGGCACCTCTATAAATATACCGACATTGTTCCGCCTGCCGCGGTGATAATACCGCGTAGGGGCGGCAATCTGCCGCCCGCGGGTCACAGGCTGATCAAAGCAGGAAAGCAAAGCGGCACACCGCCGCATCCCGTTCCTCCGGGGCAAGTGTGATTAGATGCAAAACGGGCGGCAGATTGCCGCCCCTACTGCGTTGCCCTTCATCAGTCACCGCGTCGATACACGCTTTTCCATCCCTCATTGTTCCATAAGCCTTATTTGCGGATCAGGTATTTCTTTTCCGCCCTGTTATGCCCGACCACCAGCAGCGGTATCGGCAGCATCACCGCGGCGATCGGGAGCACGACGGCCCATTTTCGCCCTATCAGCAGGAAAGCGGCGGTCCCGAGCAGGATGACCGCGCCGTAGGCGATCCACAGCCTGCCGTGCGCGCGGTTCCAGCCCTCCACCGAGGTCAGCTTCTCCGGCGGGAGCGCCTTCTCGCCGGAATAGAACGTCACCGGCTTTTTCGCCGTGTACTG
>JAEEGL015730037.1_pt1 | contig 29276 bp, 18 predicted proteins | sample 9134231 | NCBI WGS metagenome assembly JAEEGL01 (sample SAMN16246548, study PRJNA631951) | gut metagenome | biome: gut microbiome; feature: rumen; material: fiber-attached | host: Bos | place: Iran: Karaj | collected 2018-10 | reverse complement strand
GTAGAACTCATTTTAGTCGATGCGGTATCCAGAACTGTTAGTTACGACCCCAACGGAGGCACCGGCACGATGGAGTCCACGACCGGTTATGAAGGATTCACCGTTCAAGTCGCCGGGAACGGCTTCACCCCACCGGAGGGCATGAAATTCTGGAAATGGAACACCCAGGCTGACGGTTCCGGGGATGATTACAAAGCGGGCGATTATATTAATCTTACAGGTAATATCACCCTCTATGCCCAATGGGCCGATGTTGCAAGTATATTTGAAGATTTTGAAACCGGTGAAATGCCGGAAGGCTGGACCACAGAAACGGAGTCGGCATCTCTTAACTGGACAGTAGGTACCGGTGATTACTATGACAGTACCGGTTCACATTCGGGTAATTATAACGCAAAATATAAATCCGGAAACGGTAACGGATACGCTTCGTGGCTGATCACGCCGGTACTGGATCTGTCAGCCAAAAAATCCGGATCTCTCAGTTTCTGGATGATCAACCGTGCGTATAGCGGTTATGTTGACCATTTTGGGGTGTACTACCGCATTGACGGCGGAGAATGGGTAGAGCTGTTCTACACTGAAGCAGTGCATGAGGTTTGGACGGAGATCAAGCTGTCTCTGCCGGGTGAGATTTTTGCGGAAGGTGTTGAGATCGGCTTCCTGGCGACGGATGATTTCGGCTACGGCGTGGGATTGGACGATATAGCACTGATTACTTCTACTAAACCGATGGCTGAGGCGGATATGTTCATTGTGACCGTTCCGGAAGGCATGCTGCTTAATGACGGAACGGATTACGCGGCGCTGGTCTCCGTCGCCGTAAAGAGCGAATACGAGGGACTTGTGGGTACTCCGACATTTGAGATCTGGAAAAGCGGCAGCAAAGTCACCAAAGCGGTCAACTACGGCAATTATATCGTTAAAGTGATCGTCCCTGAAAGTGAGTCATACGCGGCGGCAGTGTTGACTGATCCCGCGTGGCAGTTCAATATCGTTTGCAGCGAATATTTCAACAACTTTGACGGTGAAGATCCGCTGGACGGCTGGACGCTGGTCGACAGTGACGGCGACGGACAAAACTGGTTCGTTTTCACTCCTAGCTCTGACGCCGATTTGTACTGCTATTCCGTTCCTTCGGTGCTGACTTCGGCATCCTACTCCGACAGCGCACTGGAGCCGGATAACTGGGCGATACTGCCGCCGATCTACATCAAAGACGGGGCTAAGCTTACTTTCTGGATCAGAGCGCAGGATATTAGTTATCCGGAAGACCTGGTAACTGTTTATATAGGCGACAGCACGGATATCAGCCAGATGGTCCAGATCGGCAATGAATATCCGGCTCCGACCGAATATGAAAAAGTTGAGATCGACCTCAGTGCGTACAAGGATACTGTGCAGTTTATTGCCTTGCGCCACAGCGACTCGTATGACCTGTTCAGAGTCAACATTGATGATCTTCATGTCGGCACTCATGAACACGGCAATTATACGTACACTGCAGAAGATAATATCATCACCGCGCACTGCGGCAACGAAGGCTGCTACCTTCCCGAAGGTATCGATCTGATCCTCAACGCGCCTCCGCTGGACAGCTACAATTACGATGCGCCGTATGAGGCAACATTGACCGGATACGACGCGGAGATCTTCCCGGGCGAGGTTGTGATCCTCTATTCCGGCAGAGACGGCACCGAGTATGCCGAGAGCGCGACACCTCCTACGGAAGTCGGCGATTACACCGTGACCGCGACGGTCTGCGGCGTGACCGCGACGTTGGATTATACTATTGTCAACTATACGATCACCGTCGATGATGATATCGAAGGCGGCACCGTGACAGTTGAACCTGATCAGGTTCTTTACGGTGATATAATTACTCTGACCGCGACACCTGATCCGGGCTACAAATTTGAGAAATTCCTTGTATATATCGGGAGCAATACTTCTGCTAACGAATTTACCAATAACCCCGCTAGTTTGTACTATAACGCTTCATATGATTCGTTTGTCACCGCGGTGTTTACCGAATTACCCAAGCCTAAGTTTGTAGGCCACAGCCTTGTGCTCAGCGGCCAGATCGGCGTGAAGTTCGGAATGGATCTTTCGGTACTGAGCGAGGAAGAGATCGCGGGCAGCTACATGACCTTCACCGTGAATGGCAAGAAGACCGTGGTCAACACCGCGGATGCCGTTATAGAAGACGGCAAGTACGTATTTACCTGCTACGTCAACTCGCTGCAGATGGCGGAGAACATCGAAGCGGTGTTCACGTACAACGACGTTTTGACGGTGTCGGACGTCTATTCGGTCGACAGCTACATCACGGCTGTTCTCTGGGAGGAAGACAGCTACACTCCGGAGACGGTGGCGCTGGTGAGCGCGCTTGCGGACTACGGTCACTACGCGCAGATCTTCCTTACCAAAGTGAACAACATTCCGGACGGCAAATACGCCGAGATGGATACGTATGTTTCGGACCAGTTTGATCTGGTAGAAGTCAGGGCCGAGGTGAATGACTACATGCTGGATCTGGACAAGGGCGACTCGGGAGTGCTCTCCGCACAGATGAGGCTCTCGCTGGATTCTGAGACGGCGCTCAGCATACGGTTCCAGGTCGAGAGCGGCACTGAACTGACGGCAAGCGCGACGTTCAATGGCAAGACCTTCACTGCCGAGAAATTCTCGGATGAATACTATGTCATCAAGATCACCGGCATCACTTCCGCACAGTTTGCGGACAACATCACCATCACCGGCAATGCGAACGGCGACTTTACCGTCAATGCTTCCGTGCTGGCGTACATCAACGCAGCGCTGAACGCTGAAACCGTGGACGCAGACGCGGCCAACGCAGTCTCCGCCCTCTACTACTACTATCTCAAAACTGTTGAATACAGGGAAGCGCAGTAACGCAATAGCGCACTAAAGCAAGGAGGATCCTGCCATGGAAAAATATGAACCTGCAGAACTGGAGATCATCTTCTATGTGGAAGATGTGGTCACGGCCAGCGAAGGCGGCGACACGGATACGCCCTGGTTGTGAGTTATTGTAACGGGCGTTGACCCGGTTAAAACTCTGCATTTCGCAGAATAGTCAGTCAGGCGGCAGGCAGCCGAAACGGTTGCCCGCCGCTTCTTTGTTTCTGGGTAAAATAATTTGCATTCTGCAGGCTGTCTGTGCTATAATATCAAGAATTCTTTCCGCCCTTTGCGGCAGGCGGTCTGCCAGTTGCTCGATACGGACTGAAAGAAGCGGCGCGAACAGCGCCATTTCGTGCTGAAAGGAATTGACCTCATATGAGCGATGACAAAAAAATAAATGAATCGACCGAAGCCGCCGGCAGAAAGCGCATATACAGTGCGATACAGCCGTCCGGGCAGTTGACGCTGGGCAATTACCTCGGCGCGCTCCGCAACTTCCCGAAGCTGCAGGACGAGTACGACTGCGTGTACTGCATCGCCAACATGCATTCGCTCACGGTGCGCCAGGATCCGGAACTGCTGCGCGAACGGATCTACAATCTGCTGGCGCTGTACCTGGCGTGCGGACTGGACCCGGAAAAGAACGTGCTGTATCTGCAGTCGCAGGTGCATGAGCACGCCGAACTCAGCTGGATCCTCAACTGCTACACGTACATCGGCGAGCTGTCCCGCATGACGCAGTTCAAGGACAAATCGGCAAAGCACGCGGACAACATCAACGCCGGCCTGTTCACATACCCCGTGCTGATGGCGGCGGACATTCTGCTGTATCAGTCGGATTTCGTGCCCATCGGCCGCGATCAGAAGCAGCATCTGGAGATCGCGCGGGACGTTGCCGACCGTTTCAACAAGCTGTACGGGAAGACGTTCGTTGTCCCCGAGCCGCTCATTTCTAAGCAGGGCGCGAAGATCATGAGCCTTCAGGAGCCGGACAAGAAAATGTCCAAATCCGACACCAACGCAGGCAACTTCATCCTGATCACCGAAGCGCCGGAGACGATCCTGAAAAAGTTCAAGAAGGCGGTCACGGATTCGGAAGCGGAAGTGCGCTACGACGAGGAGAATAAGCCCGGTGTCAGCAATCTTATGAATATTTACGGCGCCGTTAAAGAGTTGACTACTGAGCAGGTCGAGGAGACGTTCCGCGGTGCGCGCTACGGCGAGTTTAAGATGGCCGTGGGGCAGGCAGTGGCGGAGACCCTCGCACCGGTGCGGGAGAAGTATGAAGCGCTCGTACAGGACCGGGCATATCTGGACAAAGTGCTGGCGGAAGGCCGGGAGAAGGCTACGGTAATTGCCGCCGCAACGCTCCGGGACGTGTACGAAAAAGTCGGGTTTGTGGTGTGATTTGACCCCTTAAAAACGCACCGCGGGGATCAGATGGCAGAAGAGCAGAGATTTCACGTAGTGTCAGAATATGAGCCCGCCGGAGATCAGCCTGCAGCGATAGAAGCGCTGGCCAGGGGGATCGAAGAGGGTGACGTGTGTCAGACGCTGCTGGGCGTTACCGGCAGCGGCAAGACATATACTATGGCCAAAGTGATCGAAAAGGTGCAGCGGCCCACGCTGGTGCTGGCGCACAATAAAACGCTGGCGGCGCAGCTCTGTTCGGAATTCCGGGAGTTTTTCCCGGACAACGCCGTGGAATTCTTCGTGTCATATTATGATTACTATCAGCCGGAGGCGTATATTGCCGCCACCGACACGTACATAGAGAAGGATTCCAGCATCAACGACGAGATCGACCGGTTGCGGCACTCCGCCACCGCTGCGCTGCTGGAGCGGCGGGATGTTATAATCGTTGCCAGCGTGTCGTGTATTTACGGTCTGGGCGATCCCGAAGACTACACCGATCTGATGGTGTCGCTGCGGCCCGGCATGCACATGGAGATCGACGAGCTGGCCGCGAGGCTGGCGGCAATGAACTACGTATTCGACCGCGGCGACTTCTCCGCCCGCTGCTCGTTCCGGGTGTCCGGCGATACGCTCTCGCTGCGGCCCTCCGACCGGGATGACGTGATCCTGAAGATCGAGTTCTTCGGCGACGAGATCGACCGCATCTGCGAGTGCGACACGCTGAATTTCACGCTGAAACGGGTGATCAATCACGCGGCGATCTTTCCGGCGTCCCACTACGCCACCACCGACGCCAAACTGGAACACGCACTGGGCACGATCGAAGCGGAACTGGAAGAGCGGCTGGCGGAGCTCAAAGCCGAAAACAAGATCGTGGAAGCGTTCCGCCTGGAGCAGCGCACGAAATACGATCTGGAGCTGTTGCGGGAGACCAAGTTCTGCAACGGCATCGAGAACTATTCGCGGCACATCAGCGGCCGCGCGCCGGGCAGCCCGCCGTACACGCTGCTGGACTATTTCCCCGAGGACTTCATCATGTTCATTGACGAGTCCCACGCTACGATCCCGCAGGTCCGGGCGATGTACAATGGCGACCACGCCCGCAAAGAATCGCTGGTGGAGTACGGGTTCCGGCTGCCCTCGGCGTTCGACAACCGCCCCCTGAAGTTCGGGGAGTTCGAGGACAAGCTCAATCAGGTGATCTTCGTCAGCGCCACGCCCGCGGAGTACGAACGTGAGCGGTCGGTCAACATCGTAGAACAGATCATCCGCCCCACCGGACTGGTGGATCCGGAGCTGGAAGTGCGGCCGGTGGAGGGGCAGATCGACGACCTGATCGGCGAGATCCGCACCGTGACGGAAAAGGGCGAGCGGGTGCTGGTGACGACGTTGACCAAGAAGATGGCCGAAAAGCTTACCGCGCATCTGGCGGAGCTGGGCATACGGGTGGAGTACATGCATTCGGAGGTCAAGACCATTGACCGTATGGCGCTGATCCGCGGCCTCCGGCTGGGTGAATTCGACGTGCTGGTAGGTATCAACCTGCTGCGCGAAGGCCTGGACCTGCCGGAAGTTTCGCGGGTTGCGATCCTCGACGCGGACAAAGTCGGCTTCCTCCGCAGCGAAGTATCGCTGATCCAGACCATCGGCCGGGCGGCGCGCAACGCGGGCGGCAAGGTCATAATGTACGCGGACAATATCACCGAGGCCATGCGCGGCGCGATCACCGAGACTGAACGCCGCCGGAAGCTCCAGCTGGAGTTCAACCGCGCGCATAATATAACACCCCGCACGGTCATCAAAAGCGTCCGCGAAGTCATCACCACCGGCATCCCGGCGGAGGGCGGCGGCGCCGACGCGCTGGACCGGCTGCTGCGGCCAGCGGCGTATCTCGAGATCGATGGCGCGAAAGGCGGCAAAAAGGCTGCGACCCGCGGCAAATACTCGGGCGGCGTACGGCGCATGGCTAAAGGAGACAACGCTTCCGACACGGCACTGATCCTTTCCGATGAAGAACTGGATCTGTCCGTGACCGAACTGCTCGACCTGCTCACCGGGCGGATGGCGGAAGCGGCGGGCGAACTCAGATTTGAAGAAGCGGCGAAATACAGAGATATAATCAAGAAACTGAAACAGACGACATGAAACACGAATTCATTGAAGTAAAAGGTGCCAGGGAGAACAACCTGCAGAATATTGACGTAAAGATCCCGCGCGACAGCCTGACGGTATTTACCGGTCTTTCCGGCTCGGGCAAATCGTCGCTGGCGTTCGATACGATATACGCGGAAGGGCAGCGCCGGTATATGCAGTCACTGTCATCGTACGCGCGCATGTTCATCGGGCAGATGGAAAAGCCGGATGTGGACAGCATTGACGGGCTGTCGCCGGCGATCTCCATTGATCAGAAATCCACGTCGCGCAACCCAAGGTCCACGGTGGGAACCGTTACCGAGATATACGACTATCTGCGGCTGCTGTACGCGCGGACCGGCGTGCCGCACTGTCCCAATTGCGGCCGGGAGATCACGGCAACTACCATTGACCAGATGACCGACGCGGTGATGCGCCTGCCGGAGGGTATCCGCGTGCAGCTGCTGGCGCCGGTGGTGCGGTCGCGCAAAGGCGAGTACGCCAAACTGTTCGAGTCGCTGCGCAAGAACGGATATGCTCGGGTGCGGGTGGACGGCGAAGTATATTCGCTGGACGAAGAGATCGTGCTGGAGAAATATAAGAATCATAATATCGAAGTCATTGTCGACCGGCTGGTGATGCGCCCGGATCTGCGGCGGCGCGTGGCGGATTCGCTGGAGACCGTGCTGCGGCTGGCGGCGGGGCTGGCGGTGGTTGCCATCTCGCCGGGTGCGGGAATGACGTACAAAATATTTGAAAAAGTGCGCGGCTGCATGCCGGGCGTTGACGCCGGGATAGATGAGATAATGCTGAGAGAGGACGACAAAGCGGTGCTGGAAGTGCTGTTCAGCCAGAACTTCGCCTGCGCCGAATGCGGCATCAGCCTGCCGGAGATCACGCCGCGTATGTTCTCGTTCAACAGCCCCGCGGGCGCCTGCCCCGCGTGCTCCGGCATCGGGCGGATCGTGCAGTTCGTGGAGGAGGATTTCATCGCGAAGATCTCTCACCGCACTACGTACGACGTGCTGATGGCGATGCTGCTGGACAACAATCTCACCGAAAAGCTCGCGATCATCGAAAGTCTGGGCAAGGTATACAAATTCGACGTCAACGTGCCCGTGGGCGAACTGCCCCGCGAGATCGCGGCGGTGGTGGTATCCGGCAGCGGCGACAAAAATGTGCCCTTCAACAACGGCTACAAACTGCTGCGCCAGCCCTACGTCGGCATTATGAATGTGCTGAAAAAGCATTATGCCCGCAAGCTGGAAGGCGCGTTCGAGATGTATCCGGTAGAGTATTATATGTCTGAGAACGTCTGCCCCGAGTGCGGCGGCAAACGCCTCAGCAAAGAGTCGCTGTGCATCACGCTGGGCGGCCTCAATATATCTCAGTTCACCGAGCTTTCGATCCGGGGCGCGCTGGATTTCATGAACGGACTTACGCTGACCGGCGAGAAAGAAGTGATCTCCCGGGACATCGTAAAAGAGATCAAAGGGCGGCTGAGTTTCCTGACCAACGTGGGCCTGGAATATCTGACGCTGGCGCGCTCCAGCGGCACGCTGTCGGGCGGCGAATCGCAGCGGATCCGGCTGGCGACGCAGATCGGCGCCGGACTGATGGGTGTGCTGTATATCCTGGACGAGCCCAGCATAGGCCTGCACCAGCGGGACAACCAGAAGCTGCTCGCCACGCTGAAAAGCCTGCGCGACCTGGGCAACACGCTGATCGTCGTCGAACACGACGAGGAGACGATGCTGGAGGCGGATTGCATCGTTGACGTCGGACCGCTGGCGGGCATCCACGGCGGCCGGATCGTGGCAGTGGGGACGCCGGACGAAATAAAGAACTGCCCCGAGTCGCTCACCGGTCAATACTTGTCCGGCAGGCTGAAGATCCCGGTGCCGGAGACGCGGCGGCCGGGCAGCGGCAAAGCACTCTCCGTAAAGGGTCTGCGGGTCAACAACCTGAAAAACATTGACGTCACCGTGCCCCTCGGGCGCTTCGTATGCGTCACCGGCGTGTCGGGCTCCGGCAAGAGCTCATTTGTCAGCGAAGTGCTGGCCAAAATGTTCACCGACGCGGACCCGCTGGGCCGCGGGTATACCGCCGTCGAAGGGAAGGACAACATCGACAAATGCATCTGCATCGATCAGTCGCCCATCGGCCGCACGCCGCGCTCTAACCCGGCAACATACGTAGGCGTGTTCACGCAGATCCGCGACCTGTTTGCGCTGCTGCCGGAGAGCCGCGCGCGGGGCTACAAGAGCGGGCGGTTCAGTTTCAATACCAAAGGCGGCCGCTGCGAAGCCTGTTCCGGCGACGGTATCAAGAAGATCGAGATGCATTTCCTGCCCGACGTGTACGTGCCCTGCGAAGTGTGCAAAGGCAAACGCTACAACAGGGAGACGCTGGAGATCCGGTACCGCGGCAAAAACATATCCGAAGTGCTGGAGATGACTATTGACGAAGCCGCGGAGTTCTTCACGGATATGCCGGCGATACAGCGCAAGATCAGCACGCTGGTGGACGTGGGGCTGGGCTACATGAAGCTGGGGCAGTCGTCCACGACGCTGTCCGGCGGCGAAGCGCAGCGCATCAAGCTGGCGGCGGAACTCTCGCGCATCGGCACGGGCAACACGCTGTACATTCTTGACGAACCCACCACGGGCCTGCATACCCACGACGTCAAAAAGCTGATCGAGATCCTCGACCGGCTGGTGGACGCGGGCAACACCGTGGTCGTTATAGAACACAATCTGGATGTGATCAAATGTGCCGATCATATCATTGACTTGGGACCGGAGGGCGGCGACGCGGGCGGCACGGTAGTGGCCGAGGGCACGCCGGAGGAAGTGGCGAAAGTGCCCGGCTCGTATACGGGTCAGTTTCTGAAGCGGGCGCTTTTAGTGAAGGAGAGTGAGCAGTAATGAAAAAAGAAGTCTGTTCAATGTGCAAAAAACGCATTGCCACGGTTTTCGTGACACAGATAGATCAGAGCGGCAACCAGGTCAACAAAGGCCTGTGCATCGTCTGCGCCAAAAAGCTGAACCTGCCGCAGGTCAATCAGTTCCTGGCCAACATGAACATTTCCGACGAGGATCTGGAAGCCATGGCCGACGAAATGACCGGCATCGCGGATCAGATGGAGGACGCCGCAAAGGATCCGAACGCGGAAGGGACGGAAGCCCTCGAAGCGCCGGAAAACGGCGGGGATGCCCCTGACGGCAGCATGCCTTCATCCACCGGCGCGCCGAATTTCTTCGATATCTTAAAGAACTTCGGCAAGAGCCTCGGGAACATTGCCAACGGCGTCCCGCAGCGGCCCGCACCGGAAGAGAAAAGCGGAGACAATGCAGCAGCCGGCGGCAGCGCGCCCAAATCCAAAACGGAGAAAAACGGCGAGCGCAAGCCGCAGAAATTCAAGTTTTTGTCCATGTACGGCACAGACCTAACCGGCAAGGCGGAGGAGGGCAAGATCGACAACATCGTTGGCCGCACCCGCGAGACCGAGCGCGTGATCCAGATCATCAACCGCCGCTCCAAGAACAATCCGGTGCTCGTGGGCGAAGCCGGCGTCGGCAAGACTGCCATCGCCGAGGGGCTGGCGCTGCGCATTGCCCGCGGCGAGGTGCCGGAAAAACTGCTGAACAAACGCATTTACCTGCTGGACCTCACCGCAATGGTGGCGGGCACGCAGTTCCGCGGCCAGTTCGAGGGCCGTATGAAGGGCCTGCTGGACGAAGTAAAGGGCGCGGGCAACGTGATCCTGGTCATCGACGAGATCCACAATATAATGGGCGCGGGCGAAGCCGAGGGTTCGCTGAACGCGGCCAACATCCTCAAACCCGCGCTGTCCCGCGGGGAGATCCAGGTGATCGGCGCCACGACGCTCAAAGAGTACCGCAAGTACATCGAGAAAGACAGCGCGCTGGAGCGGCGCTTCCAGCCGGTGATGGTCAACGAGCCTTCCGTGAGCGAGACCATTGACATCCTGAAGGGCGTCAAGACGCATTATGAGGAGTACCACAAGACCCGCGTCAGCGACCGGCTGATCGAGGAAGCGGTGAAGTTGTCCGAGCGCTACATTACCGACCGGTATCTGCCGGACAAGGCCATTGACGTCCTGGACGAAGCCGCCTCCCGCGCCAACCTGCGCAACGAAGTGCCGGGACAGATCGACGCGCTGGCCAAAGAGATAGACGCTATCAACAAAGAGCTCGAAGCGCTGGAAAGCAAAGCGGCGGACGATGAGCCGGCACAGTTGGAAAAGTTCAAGAGCATTGCCGAAAGCAAAGAGAAACTGGCGCAGTTGAACGAAAAGTTGTCGGAACTGAAAGAACACGAATTTAACAACGTTACGTACGACGATATCACCGGCGTCATCGAGACCTGGACCGGCATACCGATCCATACCGTGTCGGAAGATGAGGCGCACCGGCTGCTGGAGCTGGAGAACCGGCTGAAACAGCATATTATCGGGCAGGACAAAGCGGTCGAGGCCGTGTCTCGCGCGATCCGCCGCAACCGCTCCGGTTTCCGCAAGCGCACCAAACCCGCGTCGTTCATTCTAGTGGGGCCCACCGGTGTGGGCAAGACCGAACTGGTGCGCCAGCTGGCGGTCGAGCTGTTCGGTACCCAGGAGGCGTTGGTGCGGCTGGATATGTCCGAGTACATGGAAAAGCACACGGTATCCAAACTGATCGGCTCGCCTCCGGGCTACGTTGGTTTCGACGAAGCCGGGCAATTGACCGAAAAGATCCGGCGCCGCCCGTACTCCGTGATCCTGCTGGACGAGATCGAAAAAGCGCATCCGGATGTGTTCAACATGCTGCTGCAGATACTGGATGACGGCCGGTTGACGGACAGCCAGGGCCGGGTGGTGGACTTTTCCAACACCATCATCATAATGACATCCAACGCGGGCAACTCCCTTAAGAGCAAGAGCATCGGTTTTTCCGCCGATGAGCGGGTGGCCGCTGCCGACGCGTCAAGGGAAGCGCTCAAGACCATATTCCGCCCCGAGTTCCTGAACCGGGTGGATGAGATCGTGGTGTTTGACAGCCTTAATTCCGAGAGCCTGGCGGGTATTGCCCGGCTGATGGTGGGAGAGATCGTGGAGGAGAGCCGGGACAAGGGATTGACCCTGGACATTGCCGAAGACGTGTACCCGCTGCTGGCTAAGGAAGGCTACGACGAAAAGTACGGCGCGCGGCCGATGCGCAGATATATCCAGGAACACATAGAAGACGAACTGGCGGAGCTGTATCTGAGCGGCGCGCTGGCCGGCGGCGATACCGCCGTAGTTGAAGTTAAAGACGGTAAACTCAGCGTGCACAAAGGCTGAGAACTCATACAGGAGATCCGCATGAAATTCAAAAACGATATCGGGGAACTCGATCCCGCCGAACTCGAATACGCGGAACGGACCCATAAAGCAATAAGGGCGGCAATGACCGCGGAACTCGCCGCGTCGGGCCACCGCAAAAGCCAGATCCTCGAGCAGCGCAAGTACTTCAGCGACTATTTTTCCGAGCTGAAGGACGACGAGAAGCGCGATCTGCTGAGCAATGAGGCGCTGGACACGCGTTCGTACCTCAGCAGCATGGATCACTTGCGCAAACTGGCGCGGCAGGAGCAGGAACCGTATTTTGCCGGGCTGGATTATGTTGACGACATCGACCCGGAGGAGCAGAACCGGGTGTATATCTCGCTGGAGACGCTGCGGGATCCGGATACTTACGAGATCATAACGTACGACTGGCGCGCGCCGATCTGCTCGATGTATTACGAGTGCGAACCCGGACGGGCGTATTTTGACGCGCCGGCGGGGCGGGTGAACGTTGACCTTCTCGAAAAACGGCGCTACCGGTTCAAGCGCGGAAAGCTCCAGAAAGTGAGCCGGATCAGTATGCCGTCGGACGACGAGATATTGACCGAAGCGCTGTCCCGGAACGCGGGCGAGCACATGCGCATCATCGTGGAATCGCTGCAGAAAGAGCAGCATCGCATCGTGCGCGACTATATTGAGGGCATCACCGTGATCTCCGGCTGCGCGGGCAGCGGTAAAACCTCCGTGGCGCTCCACAAAGCCGCGTATATACTGTACGGCTTCCGCGATCGCATGAAGGACAGCGGACTGGCGATCATCTCGCCCAACGACATTTTTTCCGAGTACATTTCCACCGTGCTGCCGGACCTGGGCGAGGACAATATCAAACCCTACCTCCAGGAAGACCTGCTCGCGGAGGTACTGGAAGACGCGGGCGGCGTCAATTTCATGAGCCGGCTCGATGAAGCGGAAAAAGTCGGCGAATTCGGTCTGGAAGCGGATAGCAACGAAGAGTCGGAGGCGCTCGCGATCTGCCGCGAACACAAGTCCGCGGACACGTTCCGCCAGCTGATACTTAAATATGTGGAGTATCTGAAGGAACATATTTTCGTGCCGCAGTCCATGGCGCTGACGGAAGAGCAGGAGGGAACGGTCTCCGCGGAGACGCTGGGCTACCTGTTCTACACGCTGTTCGAGGATGTGCCGCTGTTCAAACGCACCGCGCTGGTGCGCGACGAGCTGTGCCGCAAATATAATATACATAAAGATACGAATAAAGCTTATATATTGGCCGCGCTGGATTCCATGCTGCGGGGCCAGACCGCCGCGGAACTGTACCGCCAGATGTACGAGGAGCGCGATTTTCTGGAGGAGTGCGGCATTGACGTCGCGCCGTTCCTGCTGTTCCGAAATATGTTTGAAGACGCCTGCGCGGTGGGCGTGCTGCACCTGATCCTGGCGGAGCCGGATCTCGGCGGCGCGTTCTATCTGATCTGCGACGAGGCGCAGGATCTCAGCTGCATCTTTCTGGAACTGCTCCGTCGGCGTTTCCCGGGCTGCAACATGCTGTTCGTAGGGGACAGCGATCAGGCGGTGTTCGGCAATACCGGCGACTTCACCGAACGCATCAAGTCGATCCTGCCGCGGCGCCCCTTCAAGCGCTATGTACTGGAGACCAACTACCGATCTACTGCGCAGATCGTCGACTACTCCGCGGCGGTGCTGGGCCGCGCGCCGGGGTCAATACGCTCCGTCCGGGACGGCGAAGCCCCGATCCACGTAAAACTTGATCCGCACACGGACAATGACGGTCTGGGCCGCTTCTTCGCGAGCCTGTTTGCCGATGCCAAAGCCGCGGGCTACGAAAGCTTCGCGGTGATAACCCGCACCCGCGCCGCGGCGGACCGCATAAAACGCCTGTGCGGCGCCACCGGTATCATTCCGGCGGATCTGCGCACGTTCTTCCTGCCGGTATATCTGGCCAAAGGACTCGAATTCGACGCCGTGGCGGTGCTCGGTGCGGATGACGATTATTATGAAAGTGAAGCGGGCCGGCTGGCACTGTACACTGCCTGTACCCGCGCGCTGCACCGGCTGGTGCTGATAGAGAAAGAATAATGTCTTTTACGGCAGATATCAAAAACCAGCTGACGGAGCTGGACAATAAAAAGGCAATACAGCGCCGCGCGGAGTTCTACGGGATCTTTGTGAGCACGGAAGAGTCGCTGCGCACTCATTCCGCCGCGGTGGCCAAACGCGCCGAAAAAATGTGTCTGCGTGCGGGCGGCGTTATTTCGCGCCGGTTTTACCGCGCCGGCGTAAAAGAAATATACGGTCTCGATATGCGCTGGAGCGGCAGTTTCAATCTGGATCAGCCCGACGCGGCCGCGGCGTTCCTGCGGGGCTGCTTCCTGGTGGGCGGCTATATCCACGAGCCGGACAGTCCGGCGCATCTGGAGATCAGTTTCCGCAGCGTTACCGCGTACGAGCTGGCAATGGCCGCGTTCGAACTGTGCGGCATCGCGCCCAAAGGCACTATAAAAGGCCGCAAATATGTGCTCTACCTGAAAGACGCGGAACAGATCTCCGCGTTCCTGGTGACGATCGGCGCGATCCGCGGTATGCTGGAATATGAAAACGTGCGCATCACCCGCGAAGGCCGCCGCAACAGCAACCGCGTGATCAACTGCGACGACGCCAACATCAACAAGGCGCTTTCCGCCGGCGCCCGCCAGGTGTCAATGATCGAACGCGTCTCCGGTACCGACGCGTTCCGCGAATTGCCCGAGGGCGTCAAGGAGATCGCGCGCCTCCGGCTCGAGAATCCCGAGCTGTCGCTTTCCGAACTGGGCGAGCTCTGTGTGCCCCCGGTCAGTAAAGCCGGCGCCGCGCACCGTTTCGCGAAGATCGAAAGTTTGTATAAATCATTGTCCTGCGAAGCCGAGTGAATTTGCCCTTTGCCATTTGCTCTTTGCCATTTGCCATTTGCCCCTTTCCATTTGCCCCTTGCCATTTTCACTTTTCCCGACTCTACCGGCAGTAGAGAACCCTACCGGCAGTAGAATCTACCGAAGGTAGAGAGTACCTGCCGGGAAATATGTTGACCGCGGGTCCTGGAGCGGCGTATCGTTGCCGCCGAAGGGAGGTGCGAACCTATGCCCGGCTGCACGGTCAACGCAGCAAAACGCCCGCTCCGCGCAAAGGAATTCAAACTGCCGGCCGGCAGGTTTTGTGTTATACTGCTGCTGGCGGCCGTCCTGACCGGCGGGTTCAGAGTGCACCTGCTGGGGTTCGGAAAACCGGATCCCGCGCTGCTGGCCTCCCTTAAAATGAAAAAGTCGCTGAGCGGTTTCATATATAAAGCGCCGTGGAACAAAGAGGACCGGCTGGTGCTGGTGAACGGCGCGTTCAAAGCGCTGCTTGATACCTCCGAACTGGATGCGGAGACCGCAGAGCGCCTCGCCCGGGGCGAGTTCGCGGAACTAAACCATTATTACATTTATGAGGCGGATCCGCCGCGGAATCCGGGCGTATTTGACTACCGGCGGTACCTGCTGTCGCGCGGCGTTAAATATTGTGTAAAAGTATTTAAAGACGGTGTGTGCTTCACCGGGATCCGCGCAGACAATGCGTTTCCCGGCATATTCCACTTTGCCGGCGCCCGGATCCGGAGCGACATATCCGCGATGCTGACACGTGAACTGGGAGCGGACGCGGGGGTGCTGGCCGGCGCGGTGATGACCGGCGAGACCGGGGCGCTGGATGAAGATCTGAAAACCAGTTTTCGCAACGGCGGCGTGTCCCATCTGATGGCGGTATCGGGCATGCATGTGCTGTTCGTGCTGCTGCCGGTCAGGGTATTGTCCCGGAACCGGCGGACAGGGTTCAGAGCGCGACAGCTGCTGTTGATCCCGCCGCTGCTGACGTTTATGATGATCGCGGATTTCAGCAGCTCGGTGGTGCGGGCCACGATCGGCGCGCTGTTCGCCGCGGTCTCCGCCGCGCTGGGGCGCCCGGGTGACCGGCTGAACGCGCTGTGTCTGTCGGCGGCAATACAGCTCTTCGTAAACCCGTACGTACTGTTCGGCAGCGGCTTTATTATGAGTTATATATCGGTGCTGGCGCTGATATTCGTTGCCCCGCGGGTGTCAACGCTCTTCAGCCGCCTGCGGTACCGCGAACGGCCGGGTGTCAAGACCGTACGGCTGACAGATCAGGGAGCGCTGGCGGCGGGCATTGCCGTCAACCTGTGCCTGCTCCCCATGAGCGCGCGCATGTTCGGCAGCATATCGCCGGTGGGGCTGATAACTACGCTGTACGCCTCGCCGATGGCGGCAGCGCTGTGTACCGGCGGCTACGGACTGTGGCTGTTGGAAAAACTGGATTTCCTGTATGTGTTGCGGCCCGCCGCGTGGCTATTGAAGTATTTTTTAAAAGGCGTGTGCCTGCTTATCACCGGCATCGCCGGACTGGGCAGCCGGATACCACCGCCGTTGGGCCATTTTGCGGTGCGCCGGCCTTCAGCCGCGCTGCTGATAATTATATACGGGCTGATCCTGGTCTGCTGTACCGGCGCGGGGGTAAAGGTGAAAGCTGTTGTCCGCGCATTGGTGGAAAAGCTCCGGACGCGGCGCCTATATCGTGTCGCTGCGGCGCTGGCGGCAGGTGCGACGCTATTGACCGCAGTGTGCGCATATCGTGCCAGACCGCTGATAAACGCGCTGGTGATCGACGTGGGCCAGGGCAGTTCCATGCTGGTGAGCGCCGACGGTTATAACGGGCTGGTGGACGTGGGCAGCGGAAAAACAGACGTGGCCCGGGTGGTGCGGGCGCAGGGGATCGAGCGGCTGGACTATATCGTATTGACCCACGGCCATACGGATCACGCAGGCGGCCTGGAAGGGGTGCTGGAGGAGTTTTCGGCGGGGAGGTTATATGTGAGTGCCGACACGAGCCCAAACCTCTCAGCGGCCGTCAGAGAGGCCTTAAACGCGGGATGGGAGGTAGCGCGGGTCAACGACGGCGATCTGGTGAAACTGGGCCGGGTGTCAATGCGCTTCGCGGCAGCGGAACGCTTCTTCGGCGGCGCCAGCGACAGCGATGAGAACAACGCCTCCCTCTGCGTCACCTACTCCTGCGCGTACGGCAGCCTGACCGTGGCGGGAGACCTGCAGACCGAAGGGGAGGACGCGCTGGCCGCTGCGGGCCGGTTCAGCGACATCGATGTGCTGATCGCGCCGCATCACGGTTCGGCGTCCGGCAGCGGCGTAAAAATGCTGTCGCTAACGCGGCCCGAATATGCTATAATCAGCGTGGGGCTGAAGAACAGCTACGGACATCCGTCGAAAGAAGCGCTCGAACGGCTCGAAGCCGCCGGCGCCCGGGTGTACCGCACCGACAACGGTGGCGGCACGCGCATAACGATAGGCAGACGTTGTCTATTCCGCAGGGAGCGGATCAGGATATGGCAGACACTTTAAAAGGCGAATTGAAGAGCATCGCGGAGATGAAGCAGCATATTGCCGCCGGCACACCGGCGCGGGCGTACCTGCTGTTCGGGGAAGAAACGTACCTGAAAGGACTGTATGCCGGCCGGCTGAAAAAAATGCTGACGGATGACGGCATTAATATAGTGGCGTTCGACGGGGAATTCGACCCGGACCGGGTGGCGGAGGAGATCGGCACGCTGTCGCTGTTCGGAGAAAAGAAACTGGTATATATACGCAACAGCGGGCTGTTCAAAAAGTCGGCGCCGCTGACGTTCCTGGACGGGATCGAGGACAGCGATACATCGGTGCTGTTCGTGGAGGACGAAGTCGACCGGCGGCTTTCCGCGTTTAAAGAATTTCTGAAACGCGGCGTCGTATTCGAGTGCAAAAAAGCGGAGGAGCAGGATATTGTCCGCCTGCTGGCGTCGGAGGCAAAGGCGGCGGGACGGGTATTGACCCCGGACGCGGCGCGGCTGATGCTGGAGGGCATCGGCACCGACATCAGTACGCTGAACTGCGAGCTGGAGAAACTGATCCTGTTCGTGCCCGAAGGCGGCCGTATAGAGGCGAAACACGTCAGACAGGTGTGCTGCCTTTCCGAAAACGCCGGCATTTTCGAACTCACCGGCGCGCTGTCGGTGAAGGATACGGGCAGAGCGTTCCGGCTGCTGCGCGCGCTGCTGGAAGACAAAGAAGACAAGCGCAAAGCGTCGCCGCTGGGGATCCTTACGATGATCTCCCGGAACTGGGAAAACCTGTACCGCACCCGGCTGATGCTGGACGAAAAACTCGGCGAGAGCGAGATACAGCGGCGCACGAATCAAAAGCCGTACGCGGTTAAGAAGCAGTGCGAACAGTGCCGCCGTTTCACCGCCGAAGAGCTCCGGCGCAAGCTGGAATTCGTGCAGGAACTGGACCGGGCGGTCAAGACGGGCAACCTTTCCGACACGGTGGCGCTGGAACTGGCCGTGACGGATTGACGCGGCGGGAGAGGACAATGAGACGGTTTTTTATCAGCAGCGAACAGGCCGCGAAGGGCGCTGAAGAAGGGTATATAGATATTGCCGGCAGCGATGTAAAGCACATCACCGGCGTGCTGCGAATGCGCGCGGGGGACGAACTGGTGTTGACTTCCACGGACGGCCGGGATTTCTTTACCGAGATCGCGGAGACCGGACCGGAGCGCGTACGGGTGAAAGTGTGCGAGATCAGGGTCAATACCACCGAGCCGCGCGTTGACGTCACGCTCATCCAGGGCGTGCCCAAAGGCGACAAAATGGAGCTTATAATCCAGAAAAACGCGGAGCTGGGCGTCAACCGGATCGTACCGGTACTGACCGAATTCACCGTGGTGCGGCTGGACGGGAAAGACCGGGAAAAGAAGCAGCTCCGCTGGCAGAAGATCGCGCAGGAAGCCGCCAAACAGTGCGGCCGCGGGGCGGTGCCGGAAGTATTGACGCCGGTGAATCTGGAGGCCGCGCTCAAAGCAGTGCCCGAAGATACATTGAAATGGTTCGCGTATGAAAACGAACAGGATACTACGCTCAAACAGCTGCTCACCGGCGCGGGAGAGGATCTCGGCGGCCGGATCGCCGTGCTGATCGGTGCGGAAGGCGGTTTCAGCGCCGCAGAGGCGGCAATGGCGGAACGGTACGGGTTTACGTCCTTCACGCTGGGCCGGCGGATCCTCCGGACGGAAACGGCGGGGATCGCGGTACTGGCGGCAATGCGGTGCTTTTTTGAGGACTGACGGCGGGGAGCAGTCCCGCCGGGAGGAAACAGAATGAGAATAACGATCATCAATGAATATGTCCGGGAGCGGCGCGCGCATTTCACGAACGCGGCGCTGCACGCGTTGTCCGCGGCGGAAAAATGCTGCCGGCTGGGTGAGGGGGAAGTTGTCAGCACGGGACATATCTTATACGGCCTGGCCGCAGCTAAAGACGGCGCCGCGGGCGCGCTGCTGAGCAGGTACGGCGTGACGCCGGAACTCCTGCTGGATAAGCTCGGGACCGAAGAAGCGCCGGATACGCTGCCGTCCTCTTCGATCAAATACAGTTACGCCGCGGCACGGGTGCTCCGGGACTGCTATGAAGGCGTCATGAACCGCAGCGCCGGGGACAGATCCGGCACGGTCGGCACGCTGCATATACTGTACAGCCTGGTATACGGCGACACGGAAGCGCTCCATATCATCGGCGGGCTGGGGATCAATGAGCGGGAACTGTTCAATACCGTGGCGGAACTGCTCAACGGCAACGAGATCATGCGCAAACGGCTGCTGTTCCAGCTGGGCGGACTCGAGCTGCCGGAGGAATTGTCAACGCCGGAAAATGAAGCCCTTATAAAAGAGATCCGGGAGCGCCAGGAAGCAGCGCGCCAGGAAGGGCAGGGCGACGGTCAGCCCGAACAGTTCCAGCCCGGGGCTCCCCGCACGCCCGGAAGCGCGCTCGCCGTGTTCGGACGCGACATGGTGGCGCAGGCCGCGGACGGCCTCTTCCTGCCGGTGATCGGCCGGGAAAAAGAGATGGAGCGTCTGATCCGCATCCTGTTCAGAAAGACCAAGAACAATCCCTGCCTGGTGGGTGAAGCGGGCGTGGGCAAGACCGCGATCGTAGAAGGGCTGGCGGCGCGGATTGCCGCCGGAACGGTGCCCGGATATGTGCGGAGCCTGAAAATAATACGGCTGGATATGACGGCGGTAGTTGCCGGCACGCGGTACCGCGGCGATTTTGAAGAGCGCATGAAGCAGATCATCGACGAGGCAACTTCGGATCCTAACGCGGTGCTGTTTATTGACGAAATACACTCAATTGTCGGCGGCGGTTCGGTGGAAGGCGGCATGGACGCGTCCGCGCTGCTGAAGCCGGCGTTGTCCCGCGGCGCGATGCGCGTGATCGGCGCCACTACGCAGCAGGAGTACCGCAAGTATTTCGAGCGGGATGCCGCCCTTTCGCGCCGGTTCCAGCCGCTCACCGTGAGCGAGCCCGATGAAGCGGAAACGGCAGAGATACTAAAGGGGATCGCTCCCGCGTACGAAGCATTTCACGGCGTGAAATATGAGCCCGAAGCGCTCTCCGCGGCGGTGCGGCTGAGCAAACGCTACATCAGCGACCGGTTCCTGCCGGACAAGGCGATCGACGTAATTGACGAAGCGGCGGCCAAAGTGCGTACGGGCGGGATCGAGCGGTATTTCGAACGGAAGGACAATATTGCCCCCGTGGGCGCTCCGGCGGCGGACAACGCCGAAGATTATGAAGCGCAGGCCCGCGATAAATACAGAGAGAAGATCGAACTGATAAAGAAAGGAAAATTTGAGCTGGCAGGTCAGGCGGGGCTTGAAGAAAAGGCGCTGCGGGAACTTCAGAAAGACGTGGAACGCGCGGCCAACGGCGCGGCCGCGGAAGCAGAGACAGGCGATCCGGCGGCGGTGAAACGCGTGACCGCGGAGGACATAGAAAAAGTGGTCTCCCAGTGGAGCGGCGTGCCCGTGGAAAAACTGGGCAAGACCGATTCGCAAAGACTGCTGGAACTGGAAAAAGCGCTGCACCGGCGCGTAGTGGGTCAGGACGAAGCGGTAAGCACCGTGTCCAAAGCAGTGCGCCGCGGCCGGGCGGGCATGAAAGATCCGAAGCGGCCGATCGGCTCATTCCTGTTCCTGGGTCCTACCGGCGTGGGCAAGACCGAACTGGCGCGGGCGCTGGCGGAGGAACTTTTCGGCAGCGAACAGGCGCTTATCCGGCTGGATATGTCGGAATATATGGAGGCACACAGCGTGTCCAAAATGGTGGGTTCGCCGCCAGGATATATTGGCCACGACGACGGCGGACAGCTCACCGAACGCGTGCGGATGCAGCCGTACAGCGTGATACTGTTCGACGAGATCGAAAAAGCGCATCCGGATGTGTACAACATACTGCTGCAGGTACTGGAGGACGGCATATTGACCGACTCCAAAGGCCGGACCGCAGACTTCAAAAATACGGTCATTATAATGACGTCCAATATCGGCGCGCGGGACATTACTGACCGGCGCCATCTGGGCTTCAGCGATGATACTGAGGACAATAAATACGAGCAGATCGCGGACGCGGTCAAAGCGGAACTGAAGAAGGCGTTCAAACCGGAATTTCTGAACCGTGTGGACGAGACCGTCATATTCCGTCCGCTCACCGCGGAACAGATCCGGGACATCGCGCGCCTGCAGCTGGCGCTTATAGAAAAACGCAGTCTGGAGGCGGGCATAAAGACCGAATTCACGCCGGAAGTGGCGGATTGGCTGGCGGCGCACGGTTACGATTCGCGCTTCGGCGCGCGGCCGCTCAAACGGCTGATCCGCAAGGAGATCGAGGATACACTCGCGGAGGAGATGCTGCGGGCGCTGGCGGAGGCCAAAGACGCCGCTGCGGGCAATGCCTCCGGTCCAGACGCTTCGGCTTCGGCGGCCGCGTTGACTATCCGGATCGGCGTAGAAGACGGGAAGATCGTCGCAAAACGGGGATGATCATATGGCAAAGACGAAATCTGTATTTTTCTGTACACAGTGCGGGTACGAATCCAGCGGCTGGCTGGGCAAATGCCCCGGCTGCGGCGAATGGAACACATTTGTGGAGGAACCGGCGGAGCGCAAGACCGCGGGCGGCAATTCCTTCGGTTTTTCCGCGGGCGTAGAGACCCGGGCGGCGAAGCCGGTGAAAATTGACGAGATCGCGTACGAAAAAGGCGTGCGGGATTCCTCCGGCATAGGGGAGCTGGATCGGGTGATGGGGGGCGGAATTGTCCGCGGATCCCTGGTGCTCGTGGCCGGCGACCCCGGCATCGGCAAATCCACACTTATGCTGATGATCTCCGGCTATCTCTCTCAGAACAGCGGCACTGTGCTCTACGTTTCGGGAGAGGAATCGGAGAGTCAGATCAAGATGCGCGCCGAACGGCTGGGCGTACGGGGCGAGCGGCTGTATATATACTCGGAAACGTCCGTTGACGGCATCGTTACCCAGATCGAAGCGCTGAAGCCCGCATATGTGGTGCTGGACTCGATCCAGACGCTGGAAGACAGCGCAATCACCTCCGCGCCGGGCAGCGTGAGCCAGGTGCGCGAGATCACCGGACGATTCCTGCGCATCGCTAAGGTGCTGAATATTACTGTGTTTATCGTGGGTCACGTCACCAAAGAAGGCTCCATCGCGGGGCCGCGCGTGCTGGAGCACATGGTGGATACCGTGCTGTATTTCGAAGGCGAGCGGCACCTGAGCTACCGCATCCTGCGTGCGGTCAAAAACCGTTTCGGCTCCACCAACGAGATCGGCGTGTTCGAAATGCGTGAAAGCGGTCTGGCCGAGGTGGAAAATCCGTCTTCCGCGATGCTGGAAGGGCGCCCCGAAGACGCCAGCGGATCCGCGGTCACGGCGGCAATGGAAGGCACCCGCCCCATGATGCTGGAACTGCAGGCATTGATCTCCAAATCTTCTTTAAACATTCCGCGGCGCATGTGCGCGGGACTGGATTACAACCGGGTCTCGCTGCTGATCGCGGTGCTGGAAAAACGCGCGGGCTACCGGCTCAGCGACTGCGACGCGTTCATCAACGTTGTCGGCGGCATCAAACTGAATGAACCGGCGGCGGATCTGGCGATCTGCGCGGCGATAATGTCGTCGTTCCGGAACATCCCGCTGCCGGCCCGGACGGTGTTCATCGGCGAGCTGGGATTGACCGGCGAAGTGCGTGCGGTAAGCCACATCGACAAGCGCGTGGGCGAAGCGCTGCGCCTCGGTTTTGATCGCATATACCTGCCCGCGGGCAACCGTAAAAACACGACGCTCCGGGACAACGGCAATCTCGTTTTTCTGGACAACATCCGGGACATCAACTGCTGGGGCGACTGACCCGGCGCATAAATTTACGACAACTTACGACAACGGGAGGGTTTTAAAATGCTCGATGGTTTTAAAGACAACAGAAAAAAAGTACTTGTTTTAGTGCACGACGGTTTCGAGGAGACTGAATATATTGCCCCCGTGGATATGCTGATGCGGGCGGGCGCTGATGTCCGGACAGTAAGTATGACCGGCAGAAAAACGCTCTGCGGGGCTCACGGCATCAATATAGAAGCAAACTCTGTGTGGTCAGACGGAATCGACGCGTCCGGGTTCGATTGTGTTTTCCTGCCGGGCGGCGGCCCCAACTCTAAAAGCCTGCGTGACGATGAGCGGGTGATAGAAGTACTGAAAACCGCGGCAGCGGAAGGCAAGATGATCTCCGCGATCTGCGCCGCGCCGATCGCGCTGGAGCGCGCGGGCCTGACCAGAGGCCGCCGCGTCACCTCGTATCCCGGCTGCCTGGAGAACGAAGCGATCTGCCAATACGAAACGCTGCCGGTAGTCAAAGACGGCAATATCATTACCGGCCGCGGCGCCGGCTGTGCCGTGGATTTCGGTCTGGCGCTGGTGGAGGCACTGTATTCAAATAAAGAAATGCGGAAAGTCGCGCAGTCCACGATGTATCCGCATCTCTAAGTTTTATGATCCGGCAGGTATTTATTCCGGTCGAAAACGTTTAATTTTAAATCGGATCAGATGCTCAGCTCCCGGGCTCCGTCGCCGACCGCGCAAACGTAGAACTCGGGCTTTATGCCCGTGCGTGCCTCGTAGCGTTTGCCCAGCCCCGCGCAGAATTCCTGGGTGAGGGCGGTGGGGACGATGTTGACCGTGCAGCCCCCGAAGCCCGCGCCGGTCATGCGGGAACCCAGGCAATAGTCAAAGTACTGCGCCTCCTCAAACATCGCGTCCAGCTCGTCGCCGGTCACTTCGTACAGATAGCGTATGGAGTCATTGGCCTCTTTCAGGATCACTCCGAAACGGGCCAGGTCGCCGGCTTTAAGAGCTTCCGCGGCCTTGTTGACCCGCGCGTTCTCGCGGATCACGTGCTCCACGCGCATCCGGATCAACGGCTCGGTATCCAGCACGCGCTTCGCGTCCGTAAAATCGTTCTCGGAGTAATCGCACAGATTCGCGAACTGCTTTTCCGGCAGCGCGCGGTGCATGAGTTTAAGACCTTCTTCCACCTCGGCGCGGCGCTCGTTATACTTGGAGGCGCCCAGCGTGTGCTTCTTATGAGTGTTGGCCAGCACCAGCGAATAGTCGCCCAGTTTGAGCGGCACGTATTCGTACTCCAGCGTGGCGCAGTTCAGCAGGATCGCGTGTTCGGCTTTGCCCATGGCGGAGGCGAACTGATCCATTATGCCGCAGTTGACGCCGCAGAACCGGTTCTCGGCGCGCTGACCGATGAGGGCGAGCTGCACGTTGTCCAGTTTGGGCCGCATCTCGGAAAAATTGTCCGCCAGCGAGAGCAGCGCCAGGCCGGTGGCCAGCTCGATAGAGGCGGAGGAGGACAATCCGGATCCGAACGGCAGCGTGCTGTCAAATACCATGTCCGCGCCGCGCAGTTCGCAGCCCGCAGCGGCGAGCTCTTTCGCGACGCCCGCCTGATAGCTGCCCCAGCGCAGGGAACGCGCGGCGTCGATATCGTCCAGATCGAATTCGGCCTTCACTTTCAGATCGGTGGCGTACATGCGGACTTTGCGGGTGCCGTTACACCGCGCCAGCACGGTGTTGGACAATGAAAGCGCCGCCGGAAATACCCGGCCGCCGCAGTAGTCAATGTGCTCGCCGATGAGATTGACCCGCCCCGGAGCGCTGAATACACGCACGCCCTCGGTGCTCCCGAACACATCTCCGAATATTCCAAACAGTTCCGCAAATTCCATTTCAAACGTCCTCCCGGCAATTCAGCCTTGTAAAATTTATGCTAATAGTATATAATAATTACGTGTTTTCGTACAGCGAAATTTTATTCGCGGACGGAACGGCTATTTGCGGAACGCTTTAAATGATATGGGGGATGTATGCGTTTTAAGATCGGAGACAGGCTTGCCTACCCGTTTTATGGGGCGGGCGTAGTGGAAGATATCACCGAGTGCGAGATACTCGGCGAGAAGCGCGAGTACTATGTACTGGCGTTTACCGGAAACAGGCTCAGAGTGAATATTCCTACCGACAAGGCGGAGGAATCCGGGCTGCGGCCGCTTATTTCCGCGGACAAACTTCCGGAAGTCTATGCGCGCTTTCTGAAGGAAGTCGTTCTGGAGGGCGAGACCTGGAGCAAACGCAACAAGACCAGTATGGACAAACTCCGCGGCGGCGACATCCTGGAAGCCGTGGAAGTGTATAAATATTTCCGGCTCCGTGAAAGGACGCGCAACCTTTCGGCGGGCGAGAACAAGATATATAAAGGCGTGTACAATGCGCTGGTGAGCGAGCTGGCGCTGGTGGAGAATGTGAGCACAGAGGAGATCGACTCCCGGCTGGACAAAATATTCGAGCAGCTTTGACCGGCGCCGGACCGTCCCTGCGCTCCGATTCAGGTGGTGAATCCCGTGGTAGATCCTACCGAGCTACAAAAACAGGAACTCAAAAAGAAGAAAGACGAACAGAACCGGCATTACGGCGCGTCTTATCTGGCGGGACTGCTGGGCGGCGTGCTGGGCGGCGTGCCGTTTATATTGATCTTTTTCGCGTTCCATGTCAGAAGCTGGCCGTTTATGATCCTGGCCGGCGTGGGCGTGTACACGCTGTATTTGTATTTTATCGACGTCAACGAACGCAACAGCAAACAGCTGATCTTTCTGGGGCTCGCGGATCTGACCGCGGTCATACTCGACCTGTTCTTCTTTGTGCTGATACAGCTCAGCCGGATGGGAGCGGGCATTACGTTCAAAAACGTGGTTGACACGTATTTCCGCAACCAGATGACCGTGGGCGGCGTGATCAATTACACGCTGTTCTGGCACCTGATGGCGCTGCTGTTTTCGGCGCTGGGCCTTTTCGCGGTGTGGCTGTACCTGCGTTTCGCGGTGCCGCGCTGGGAGAAGAAGCACGGCAGGACCGAAGCGGGGACCACCGGCTTTTCTTCGCGCAGATCCCGCCGCGACCGTAAGAACAAGGTCGGCGGCATGAAATAAACGGTTCGGTGCGGTATGGACGGACAGATGGACAACGAAAACCATACAGAAAGCGGAGTTGACCGCGGCGTTGACCGCGAAAACATCGGCGCGGGAGCCGGTGTTGACAACGACTCCGGAAACGGCGCCTTCAACGGCGCCGGCGGCCAGACGAGCCCGGAGCGCCTTCCGTTTACTTTCGGGAGCATCCTGACCGACGGCTTCTCCTGCTTCAAAGATAATATCCGCAGCCTGCTCCTGCTGATACTGGCCGTGACGCTGCCGATGGCGTTGATCCAGGTATTTATGATCGACCGCAATTTTGATTACAGCGGCACGGTGAACACGTTCATGGAACTTTACACCGCCGACGCGGCAAGCGGCGCCGAAAGCGAGATCTCGGGTGTCGCCTGGAAGATCATGCTGTACCTGGGCATAAGCGCGCTGATCTCTTCTGTGTCGCTGATCACGGAAGCCGGCGCCATAATACTGGTAGGCCGGAAGCACGGCTGGATAAGAATGACCGGAGAATCTGTCACGGAGCCGTTAAGCGACCGGGAACAGCCCGGCTTTTCGGCACTGTTTGAACTGGCGTTCCGCAGTTTTCCGAAACTTTGGCTGACGATGTTTTTTGTGCGCTTCTCCGTGTTCATGGGGTTTATGCTCTGCTTCATTCCCGGAGTGCTGCTTTATTACGTGTTCCAGTTCTCCGCGTTCAGCGTGGTGTTCTGCGGGCTGTGGGGCAGAAAGGCGGGATTCGTGTCGTCGCTGGCCACCCGCGTGTACCCTAAACCTTCGCTGATATGCGCGCTCACGTTTTTTGCGGTATCCGAGGTGCTGCTCGGGCTGGCAATATCCGCGCTGGCGTCGCTTGCCGTTCAGCTCGGACTGGGCGCGGTCGCCGCGGGGATCATTTCCGTTGTGCTCAGGTGCGCGCAGCAGCTGCTCAGTTTGATGTTTACGATGATGGCGGCAACGCTCTTCGCGCAGATGCTTCCGAAACTCTCACCGATAATCGAGAGCAGCGGCGTGCGCGGCGGCAGAAAGTAAATTGAAAACAATAACGGGAGCCTTCTGTTGACTCCCGCTCGTTTTTTGACCGCGGAGACGCGGTTTTGTCATATTTCCCGGCTGTCTTTGTAAAACACCTCGTGAAGATAAAGTCCGTCCGGCGGCGCGGTCATGCCCGCCCGGGTGCGGTCCCTGGATTCGATGATGAACGGTATATCCGACGGGGCCAGTTTGCCTTTGTAAACTTCCATCAGCGTGCCCGCCATTATCCGCACCATGTTGTACAGGAAACCGTCCCCGGTGATCTCAAAGCACAGCAGGGGACAGGGCACGGTGACGGAAGGCGGGACAACTGTCACGCCGGCGCTGATGACCGTCCGCACGGTGGTCCTGACGTTGCTGCCCTCTGCGCGGAACGCCGAAAAATCGTGGGAGCCGACGAAATGGGACGCGGCGGTGTTGACCCGTTTCAGGCGGCGCGCGAGCGCAGTCTCGGAGAGCGAACTCAGTTCGGGCAATTTCACATGCCACACCCGCTGCCACAAAAGCGCGGTCGGGAGCGGCGAAAGATGGATAAGGTAACGGTACGTTTTACCCACGGCGTCAAACCGCGCGTGAAAAGAAGCCGGCACTTCGCGGGCGCTCCGGGCGGCAATATCTCCCGGCAGGAACGCGGTCAGCGCCGCCGGAAAGCGGGCGGCGGGGATCGTTGACTCCGTGCGGAAGTTCAGTACGAAATTGTCTGCGTGCACGCCCGCGTCGGTCCGGCTGCAGCCGCAAACGTGTATGTCTTCGCCGCACAGCTCAGAAAGCGCCCGCTCCACTTCGCCCTGCACCGTGGGGGCGTTCTGCTGTATCTGCCAGCCGCTGTAATTGATGCCGCAATATTCGATCGTAAGTGCTATGTTTCTGACCATCCGGTATTGAGATCGGGGTCTGACCCCCTGCTTAAAAAACGGGGCCGGCGCCTGCGGGAAACAGGTCTGACCCCGTGCTTAAAAAATCAGAGCATGGCGGCGCCGATGATGCCGGCGTCGTTGCCCAGCTTTGCCGCCTCGATGCGCGTGCGCCGGAGCAGTTTCGCGCCGTAGGAGTAGCGGTACACGTAGCGGCGCAGCGGCTTCAGCAGCCCTTCGCCCTCTTTGGAAATGCCGCCGCCGATGAGGATCACCTCGGGCTGGAAAATATTGATGTAATTGATGATGCCTTCGCCCAGGTCCTTGATGTACGCTTTGACGAGGCGGGTGCCGGTCTTGTCCCCGGCGCGCATGGCATCGAAGGCAGTCTTGGCGTTGACCTTGTCCGGATCGCCGCCGCACAGTTCGCCGATCAGCGATTCGGGATGTTTTGCGAGGGCAATGCGCGTCTCGCGGATCACCGCCGTGGCGGAAGCGTACGCTTCGAAGCAGCCTTTACGGCCGCAGCCGCATTTGACGCCGCCCTTGCGGATCACCATGTGGCCCATTTCGCCCGCGACGCCGTTGAAGCCGGTGTACAGTTTGCCGTCGATGACGATGCCGCCGCCCACGCCGGTGCCCAGCGTGATCGTGAGGGAAGTGCGGGTGCCTTTGCCCGCGCCGAACAGCGCTTCACCCAGCGCCGCGCAGTTGGCGTCGTTGCCCAGATGGACGGGGATGTCGGTGAACCGCGCGAAAATGCCGCGTATGTCGGTGTTGCGGAAGGGGAGGTTCACGGTCAATACCAGTATGCCCTTTACGTCGTCGCACGCGCCGGGACAACCGATCCCGACGGACTCCACGTCCTTCCGTGATATGCCGCAGTCGTCAATGAATTCCAGCGTCTTTTTTGCCATGAATTCGGTGAGTGCTTCCGCGCTCGCGCCGCGGTCGGTGGCGACGGAGCGCTTTTTGATCAGATTGCCTGCCGCGTCCACGAGTCCGTACGCGATGTTGGTGCCGCCCAGATCGATGCCTATTCTGTACATGTTGCCCTCCTGATAAAACAGTTTGCG
>JAEEGL013036374.1_pt1 | contig 29279 bp, 28 predicted proteins | sample 9134231 | NCBI WGS metagenome assembly JAEEGL01 (sample SAMN16246548, study PRJNA631951) | gut metagenome | biome: gut microbiome; feature: rumen; material: fiber-attached | host: Bos | place: Iran: Karaj | collected 2018-10 | reverse complement strand
TAATTATGTACCAATTTATCATAATTCTTGACGAAATCAAAGGGATTAGGTATAGTCAAAACGAATTGAACAACGGTAATCTTACTGCCATACAGCTCGTCAATTATCTTAGGATATCTCATTTACAGAAAAACTTTCCCCACTCGGAGAAGATATTCAAATCGCTAAAACACCGGTCGGGGTATAATCACGAATGATCACTCTCACCTCGGGTGGAGATTCCTCCTCTTATTAGTCCTCTCTCTTTCCGTTTTTTATTTTACTGAAGTCAATTCTACCTCATCAATTCCGTATCCTATTATTTTTCCCGCATTAAAGCATTTTCCGCGAATGGTGATTGTATCACCATTCGATATTCTTGAAACCTTATCTATCTCAGTGCTATCCTTCAAGCTGCACATTATAGAATGCTTCAAACTTCAAAACAAAGTCATTATATATTCACAAATAATCCATAAACCCGGCGCAGGAGTCACTTACTCCTGCGCCATGCTTTCTCCCACCGACCCGTTATTGAAAAGTTATCAAACCAAAAATATATTGATTATCCAGCTATAGGATTCTCTGAAAAATCTATAACTTTCTTTTCTTCCTCATCATAGATCAGTCCCCAACTTCTGGTTTTATCTCTGAGACAGCGCCTGAATTCTTCAAAATCATAATCTTCCTTCTTATTGCTGCGGCCAATAAGTATAGCAGTATGTTCAGGAGTGCAGTAATATCCCGCTCTGATATGTGAGTTATTGTTTAACTTTGAGATGAAATATTGTTTTGCACGGTTCATCCCTTCATTGAACACTTTTTCCATAATATCCTGAACCGAAATAGGAATATCGGCTTCGGATGCAAATGAGATTAACAGGGCATTTTCACCGAAAGGTCCTCTTTGTCTAAGTATATAGTACTCAATATGAACCCCTTCTTCGTCAGCAAGCATAGCCCTTTCATGGTCTATCAGTTCAAATGATCCTTCTATGTCTTCTAAAAGTATTTTTTTTTCCATTTCTAATTCTCCTTCATTGTTATTGTAGCGTAAAGCCCACTACCTGTTTTAAGTTTCATGATCTTGATTTATCAGAAGTTCAAAATAAAATGAACATTGCACATTTGGGAAATAATGTCAGCAATCAAGTCTTCAGTACACAAAGGAGACTATACTCGTGAACATTATGTCTTTCCTACCGGGTTAATCTTGGTCTATCGTTCTGTAAGACGGTGCAGATCATGAAGGCTTTCCATATGCCACCAGATGGTCACCAATTACCACAAGACCTGCGCTCGATTATTGAAGTGTTCTTATAACGATATTTTTTAATTTCTACCTAACTATATTGTAAAACGCAATTCAATCTGATCCAGCAACGTCTCACTATGTCATACAAGATGCAAAAAAAACTGAGAAAGGAAGTACATGTAATGCATCCTGCGGATTTATTTTATTATTACTAAATATCGATGTATTGCTTAATACTTCGCATTAAGCAATACATCGATATAAAGACATGTGCTGTGAAAATCTAAAGTTTTGAGAAATCTATAAACATTGACTATACATACATTTGTCTTAAAGAAAGGACAGTATCATGAAAAACAAAGAAAAAAAAGAATATAACATCAGTTTTCGCTGTAAAGAATCCGATTATATTTATATTAAAAATCATGCACAAAAAAGAAACACCACAATTTCTGAATACTTACTGGAAAACCATGTGCCTTCTCAAAGCAGGAAAAAAATATCCAAGCAATATATAGGAAATATCGTTCTCCTGACGCAGGTTGTCAACGATATAACAGGCCAGATACAACAGTCCTCGGATAGTCAAAATGAAGACATGCTCCTACTCGTACAAAGCTTAAATAAAGAGGTAAAAAAAATATGGGAAATCTAATAAGACTCGGAAAAGCATCCATACATGAATATACAAACAAGAATGGTGAGTTATGTCAGGTAAGAACCGGTAATTACACAAATAAAAATGCTATTGAAAACTTAATTCGCTATATCACAAGAACAAGACCTAATGAGGATCGTCTCAACGATCTTAAGGGTTGGGGAGCCCGAGGAGTTCTTGCATCCGCAGATATAGAAACCATTATTTCTCAATTTACGAAGGTCCAGCAGATTCTCCGAGGATCGAATGTAATAAGACACATGTATCATTTCGTGTATCAATTTGATGAGGTAGAATCCAAATACATAGGTAATGATTACAGTCTTGCCGGAGCAATTGCTCATGCACAAAGCATGATCTTCTTTCAAATGGGTTATCAGACGGTCTATGCTATTCACGATGATCCGGAGAAACGGATGCATCTACATTTTGCCGTAAATTCTGTTAATTCTCAAACCGCACTGATGCTGCATCTTAGCCATCTTGCCGAAACTATGCTGAGTGAATATATGACAAATATTTCCTACCATATTATTGCTACCACACGCAATAAGCATTATCCCATAATAATGGATCCTGACTTTTCGATATGAAAAAGAACCGGTGCGCCATTAAAGACGCACCTGGATCTGACTACACACATCGACAAGTATTGTTATGGGATTGTGAAAGAATGAACTTTTGAACTGACTCTTTGGGAATCTTCCATCGGCGGTTTATCCGAAAACCTTCGAGTTCGCCTTTTTGGAGCAGGGAATATATTGTGGATCTGCCGCAATGAAGAAAATCACATGCTTCCTCAATACTTATAAGAAAATCGTTATTATAATCGATCATATTAGGGATCACCTCTCTTTCTACATTTTACCGAAATGTTAAGCCCCGGTTACCTTTTTATTCACTGTCATCACCGCATTTAACACCTTTGATTGCTTCTGAAATCGTTACAGACTCACATACACTATTGAAAACGGACAACCTGGTTAAATATTGAACCTATCCTCAAATACTTCAAAAACAAAAAACTGAAAAACTGTGTTAGAGCATCTAACATAATAATAAAAAGGCTAAAAAAGTATAACAGCGTATTATAAAACATTCTGAGATTTAGCAAGGAGAACTATAATGAAAAAGGAACAAAAAATCCCCCGCTCCCATAGAGAGAAAATTACCCTCGAAAAAAAGCTCAGGGAAAAACATATCCACTTGGCACTCGATGCGATGAGAACATGTCTAGACAGAGAACAGGAAGTTGAACTTAAGATGCTTCTTCTGAAAGCAATACAGGAGGTTGAAAAAATATGGTCAATATAGAAAGTTATTCCACTCAGGCACTCAAAGATGACGGTATAGTCCTGCGTTTAAGAACTGAGGATGAAATGCTCAAAATGATAACCTATATATTATTCGGATCCTCATATGATAAACCTATTTATAGCAACACCCGAGGCTTTATTAAAGCCAACAATCCAACTGTGTTGGTTAAAGAGATGATTCAGATTCAAGGCATGTACAGGAAGGACTCTGGGATCCGGATCCGGGGTGAAGTAATCACAATTTCAAAGGATGTCTTAAATCCGGCTTTTTCCATGGCACAGATAAAAACCATTGCTGACAGAATGAGCAGTTTCTTCTTCTTTAGCGGCTTTCAGTGTGTTTATGGGGTTTTTGATCAGGGAAATACGTTCAGATTATTGTTTGGGATAAACTCGGTCTCGTTTGCCGATGGTCATAAATACCATCATAACAACTCTGATGTAAGAGAGAGCCAATTATATGTCCTGAACAGCATCATCGGTGAAATTACCGGCGCACCATTAGCAAACCCTTTTGACTTTGCTCGTCTGGAATTTTATTGATTTGGTGAGAAAACCCGTATTCGATTGAAAAGGAAACTTTATTGTAATATTATAGACAAATTTTTTCTTCAAAACAGCATCTGTTATAATTCATTCAGAACAACCTTTGGCTATACCTTTGGCTATCGTATGTCAAAAATAGACAAATTTACACATTTTTACGCAAATCACAAAAAAATAAAAACCCCCGAAAGCCTTGATTTTTCGGGGGTTTTCAAGCAGGGCTACAAGGATTCGAACCTTGAAATGACGGAGTCAGAGTCCGTTGCCTTACCGTTTGGCGATAGCCCTTCAACAACGAAAAGTATATTATCACGGAAACCTGTGAATTGCAAGTAATTTTTTTCCCTTTTCAATCCCTCCTTGAATCCCGTCCGAAGCTGCATTACTATAAAATATATGTCGGTATATCTTCTCGATAAAAACAAAATAGTATTTCCTGACCCCTCACTTGCGGAGGAAAACGGTCTTTTGGCGATCGGCGGTGATCTTTCAATGGAGAGGCTGCTTCTTGCGTACAGCAACGGCATATTTCCCTGGTACAACGAAGGCGATCCGATCATGTGGTGGTGTCCTCACGAGAGATTTATCATAAAGCCGGAAGAAATCCATATCTCCCATTCCATGAATAAATTCATGAAAAAACACAGAATAACGGCCATTCTTAACAGAGACTTTTCCGATACCATGCACAGATGCCGTCTGAAAAGAGAATTTAAGGAAGGCACCTGGATAACGGATGACATGGAAAAGGCCTATGCCGTCCTTTATAAAAACGGTTATGCCTTAAGCATCGAGGCCTATTTTGACGAGGTTCTTGCCGGAGGTCTATACGGAGTATCGCTCGGCAAATGTTTTTTCGGGGAAAGTATGTTTTCGGATCTTGAAAACGGTTCAAAAGCCGCACTGATATATCTTGCCGGATTACTTCAAAGAAACGGTTTTCTGATGATAGACTGCCAGTTTCACACCGATCACCTCGAAAGCATGGGCGGCAAAAGAATAAGCATGGAAGAATATAACCGCCTTCTTGAGAAAGGCATATATTGATCTGTTTCTTTCATTCCTGCAGAAGTACGGAAAACTCCTTCATATCATCAAGCCTTAAGAACAAAGCTCCTGTTCTTACCCCCGGATAAACACCAAAGGCACAGCCCCCGTCGATGTCGGCAAAATTTCCCCTTCTGATCACCTTAAACCATTCTGTTTCATCCTCCGGCGCAAGTACGGACAATATCCTCTGTACCGGAACATGCCCCGTGATAAAAGTATAATCAAAGCCGCCGTATATATCCTCGCCATGAGTATCCCTTTCATCGCGAAAGATCGACTTCCAGACGATGTTCCAGACATCCCGGTAGTTAAGCTCCGAATATGTCTTATTTTCACAACCCGGGATAAAATATGAATGAGTCAGACAGAATTTCCTGTTATTAACTTTAACGGTTTTTATGACAAATCTGCTGTTTAACCACTCAAGCAGCTCTTTTCTCGACTTCAGGGAAAGCTTTTCATATTTTTCATAGGTGCAGTCTCCGCCGTTATAATAAAGCCAAAGTGCACTGTCATGACCTCTGCACTGCTTCTTTCCATCCGGATCAACGGAATTAAGCATCAGAAATTCATGGTTTCCCAGAATAAGATCCATATTATCGTGATCCTTTATATATTCAAGCAGCTTTATCCCGTCAGGTCCCCTGTCTATGGCATCACCGATAACATATAACTCATCTCTGTCCGTTATCCCTATGCTTTCAATTCCTTCGATAAAAGTATTAAACTGTCCGTGCAGATCGGAAACTGCATATACCGACATTTTTGCACCTCAATGTTTCAAAATGAATTAAAAATAGTGTATCATGTATTATGATATTACGAATTGCTTCGTTGCTAAAGCAACTCCCGCAATTCTAAAACACTCACAATCCGCGCTATCACGCTACTTGTACCGGGATACTGACGCGCTCGGCGCGTCAAAGCGTATCCGAAAACCGTCCACTGGACGCTTTTCCGTGTTTTGCGGGGTGCTGGACAGGCAGTGCCTGTCCGTTTAGCACCGACCGGAGCGGAGCGGAGACCTTAAAGTCACAAAAAAACATGCAAGCATGTCTTTTGTGACCTTCTGACCCTGATGTCATCATATCCCGAGGAGCAGATAAATGGCAACAAAAAGTGCATTTAAAGAAAAAACAAAAAACAGAACAAAGGAACCCAGGCAGTTCATCGTTATAATGTACAACGATGACTTTACAACAATGCAGTTCGTTGTAAGTGTACTGATTGACATATTCCACAAGGATGATGTCACTGCCGAAGCTATAATGCTGAAGGTTCACAAAAAGGGCAAGGCAGTCGTCGGAAAATACCCCTACGACATCGCATCGACAAAGGTCAATGCTGCCCTGGACAGAGCCCGCTCAGAAGGTTTTCCCTTCAGAATGACTGTAGAGGAGGCATAGCATGAATCTGTCTGATGATGTTCTCTATATATTAAAACAGTGTGCAGCCTTTGCACATGAAAAGCATTATGAATATGTGACCCCCGAGCTTTTTCTTTACATGCTGTTAAGTCTCGATTATTTTTCCGATGCGGTCGAAGACTGCGGGGGCGATGTAAATATGCTCGGCAAAAATCTTCTCGGTTATATCTCGGAATATGTGGAAAAAACCGGCAACCATGAAATGACATTTTCCGACGGCATGAATGAAATGATAAATATCGCAGGCCAAAGTGCCTATAACAGCGGCCGTGAGGAGATCGGCATAAGACATATGGTCCATGCCATGTGGGCCCTGGAAAACTCCTATGCAGTTTATTATCTCGAGCTGCAGGGCATCACCGAAACAGAGCTCCTCCAGTCACTTTTAAGCTATGAGGAATTTGAAGGAAGCGAGGGAACCGACTACAGGGAAGACGGGGACTTATCCGAAAACATAAAGCTTTATGCCCCCTGCCTTAATGAAACCCTCAAAAATGTGAACCCTCTTATAGGCAGGGAAGATGAGCTTGAAAGAACAATCCAGATCCTATGCAGGAAGGAAAAAAACAATCCCCTTCATATCGGAGAACCCGGCGTGGGGAAGACCGCCATAACCTATGGTCTTGTCCGGAAATTGATTAAAGGTGATGTACCCGATGCTATAAAAGGCGCTAAGGTATTTGCGCTGGATCTCGGCGGAATGCTTGCCGGAACGCAATACCGCGGTGATTTTGAAAAAAGGTTCAAAAAGGTTCTTGCTTATGTGGGCAAAGAGGAGAAGCCGATCGTATATATCGACGAAATACACAATCTTTCAGGTGCGGGTGCGGTAGGCGAGGGTTCCTTTGATGCCTCCAACATGCTAAAGCCCTATCTTTCGGACGGGCATATCAGGTTTATCGGAGCCACCACCTTTGAGGAATATAAGAAGCACTTCGAAAAAAACAAGAGTCTCGTAAGACGTTTCCAGAATGTGGAGATAACCGAACCTTCAGAAGAGGAAGCCGTTAAGATTTTAGACGGCTTAAAGCCCGAATACGAAAAATACCACGGAGTAAAATATGCAAAGGGTGTGACCGAATACTCCGTCAAAATGAGCTCAAAATATATAAACGAACGCTTTCTTCCGGATAAGGCCATTGATCTGATGGATGAGGCGGGCGCATACAGAAGGCTGCATCCCCTTGATAAAAAAACACAGACTGTTGATAAGGATGTAATAAACGAAATCTTAACAAAAATCTGCCGCGTTCCTATCGAAACGGTACAGACCGACGATACCGCAGGTCTTAAAACGCTGGAATCAAGGCTTAAAGCCCTTATCTTCGGTCAGGACGAGGCTGTTACCCAGGTCGTAAATGCAGTTAAATTTTCAAAAGCCGGCCTTATTGAAGATAAAAAACCCCTTGCAAGTCTTCTTTTCGTCGGACCCACCGGCGTGGGAAAAACCGAGATAGCAAAATGCCTGGCTCATGAGCTTGGTGTTAAGCTTATCCGCTTTGATATGAGCGAATACGGGGAAAAGCATTCCGTCGCAAAGCTTATCGGAGCACCGGCAGGCTATGTCGGCTATGACGAGGGCGGAATTCTGACCGAGGCGATACGAAAATCCCCTTCAGCCGTACTTCTTTTGGATGAAATAGAAAAAGCACACCCGGATATCTTCAATGTTCTGCTTCAGGTTATGGACGATGCCACTCTTACGGATAATCAGGGCAGAAAAGCGGATTTCAGAAATGTGATCCTTATCATGACCTCAAATGCCGGTTCCAATCTGCTCGGAAAAAGCCGGATCGGATTTACCGGAGGCATACAGGATAACAGTGTTGTGACCGATGCCGTAAAAAACACATTTCAACCGGAATTTCGAAACCGCCTGAACAGCACTGTTGTCTTTAACAGCATGAACGATGAAATGGCCTCCCTTATCGTGGATAAAAAGCTGAAGGAGCTTTCCGAACAGCTTTTAAATAAAAACATCGTTCTTAGTCCTGATGATAAGGCAAAGGAGCTTGTAAAGGAAAAAGGAATAAGCATCGAATTCGGTGCAAGACAGGTCGACCGTGTGATAAGGAACGAGGTTAAATCCCTGTTTGTGGATGATATTCTCTTCGGAAAGCTTAAAAATGGCGGAAGCTTGAAATTATCCGCCAAAGAAGGTAAATTTGAAGTATCTGTTCAAAAATAAAAGTGGAGGAAAAGCATGAACACAGTACTTATCATTCTAACCTACAATGACGGAGACCGTTCTTCGGAGCTTGCAAAGAAGGTCTGCGGCTACAAAGCCTTTGATCATATAATTCTGGTCAACAACCAGTCGACAGATAACACCTTAGAGCTTCTTGAAGAAGCTAAAAAGGCAAATCCCCAAAAGATCACCGTTATCTCCGCCCCCGAAAACGGAGGCTATGCGAAGGGCAATAACTTCGGTGCCAGATACGCGATAGAGCATTTTGATCCGGATTACATCTTCATAGCTAATCCGGATACCTTCTTTACCGACAAGGCCTCCCTTGCAATGGTTAATGCAATGCAAAAACGCCCCGATTACGGCATCATCGCACCCGTTGTAAATCAGGGCTTCAATGCCTGGGATCTGCCGGGCTTCTGGGGTGTCATAGAAAGCCTGTTTTTAATAACCTTCAATCTTCATAAAAAGGCAATAAGGCAGCAGCTGATCTCCTCCGGACACAGCCTTGCAAAGGTCGGTGTTGTTGAAGGCTCATATTTTCTGATCTCAAGGGAAGCCTTTGAAAAAATACACGGAATGGATGAACGCACCTTCATCTACGGCGAGGAGATAATGCTCTCCTACCGCCTTATGCTCGATGATTACAAGGTCGGGATCCTGCCGAAGGAAAGATATGACCACCTGCATTCGGCAACCATGAAAAAACTGAATAACAACTCAAAGGCCAAGGCCTTCCATCATTTTTATGACAGCTTCAAAATATACAATAAATTCTATCTGCACACAAATCCCCTGCAGGATCTGATCTTCGAGATCGCTTACAAGCTGGCATATTACGAGAGAGTCATCTACGACCATATTCCGCACAAATAAGTATCCGGTCAGAATCCCCGGCCATTATTTCCTGTCATCGTTCAGCCACCTGGCGATGGCCTGCCCTGCAAGCTTCGGATTAACAGATACAAATTTTTCGACCTCCTTACCCTTGGGTGAGGAGGTCTCTTTTACTATAGGCTTCAATTCCTGTTTATGATTTTTCTTATTATCATTCATAACTCAGAACATCCTGTTCTTCCAGGTCTTCGGTGTCTTGTCATTAACTATCTCAAGATCCAGATGATACCTGAACTTCTTGGTACCCTTCTGCCTTATATAATCGATCATCTCCTGCAGACCGCGCTCTAAGGTATATTCCGTATGATACCCCAAAAGCCTCCTTGCCTTATCGGCAGAACAGGTTGCAAGCTTGACCTCCTGAGGTCTTCCCGGCATATAGACAGGCTCGAGCTTAAAATCCAGCAGCCTTGCAAGGGTTTCTGCCAGCTCGTTTATAGTTACAAACTCCTCATCGGGGCCGATGTTTACGATCTCCCCGTTAAGCCCCTCCTGAAATGCCAGCTTCTTAAGGCACTCTATATCATCCTGAACAAAAGAGAAGCATCTCTTCTGGGTTCCGTCACCGTAGATTATGGGCTGCCTTCCCTGAAGCATCAGGTTGATCATGATGGATGCCACATTCCTGTAGGGATCGTCGTACTTCTGTCTGGGACCGATGATATTGTGCGGAACGGCTATGACATATTCCATGCCGTGAACCTCACCGAGGCAGGATATGAGATGTTCAGCGGCAAGCTTTGATATTCCGTAGGGATCCTGGGGTTTGGGGATCATATCCTCCGTAAAAGGCACTACCTCCTGTGTTCCGTAGCGGGCCATGGACGAGCAGTAAACAAACCTTTTCACCCCCTGGGCAACCGCTGCCGAGGCAACAGATGCCGTTATCTGATAAGTGTTCTGGCACACAAGCTCCGGTGAGAAAACGCTTAAGCCCTCATAAGCCGTGCAGGCGGTATGGTACACGATATCCACACCCTTCATCAGCTTATTCATGGTATTTAAGTACTTGCAGTCTACCTGATAATATTCCACATCCTCAGGCACATTATCAAGATAGCCTCCGATAAGATTATCAACTCCGACAACCTCGTGGCCCTCTTTGAGCATCGCATCCGCCAGATGGCTCCCGAGAAATCCGGCTACACCGGTTATGAATATCCTCATTTTAATAATCTCCTTTTTCTTATCAAAGATCCCTCGACTTCGCTCGGGATGACAAATGTTATGTCATTCCGAACGCAGTGAGGAATCTTTTTTTACCTACAGCACCTTCGACAGAAACTCCTGAAGTCTTGCATCCCTGGGATTATTGAAGAATTCCTGCGGTTCATTTTCCTCCTTGATGATCCCCTCATCCACAAAGAGCACCGTACTTGCAACCTCTCTTGCAAAGGCCATCTCATGCGTAACGATCACAAGCGTCATTCCCGAATCGGCAAGCTCCCTTATAACCTCCAGCACCTCCCCCACCATCTCGGGATCAAGCGCACTGGTAGGCTCATCAAAAAGCATGATCTCCGGGTTCATTGCAAGGGAGCGGACTATGGCTATCCTCTGCTTCTGTCCGCCGGAAAGCTGGGACGGATAGGCATCGGCCTTGTCGGTAAGTCCCACCCTTTCAAGAAGCTTAAGTGCATTTTCCTTAGCCTCCGTTGTGCCCTGAAGCTTAAGCATAACAGGAGCCAGCGTGATATTATCCATTATCGTAAGATTGTTGAACAGATTGAAATGCTGAAAGACCATTCCCATACGGGAACGTATCTTATTTACATCGGCATCCGGCGCTGTTATCTCATCCCCGTCAACATATATATGTCCCGAGGTCGGCCTTTCCAGAAGATTCATGCATCTTAAGAAGGTTGACTTGCCCGAACCCGAAGGTCCTATGACGGCAATCTTTGAACCCTTGTCTATCTCATACGAAATGCCTTTTAATATTTCGTTATCACCGAAACTCTTCCTGAGATCCTTAATACTTATCACTCTTGCGCAGCCTCCTTTCCACAAGACTGAACATCTTGCTGATAATAAGTACCAGCGCAAGGTAAATAAGCGCAACGGTAAAGAGAGGCAGCATAGCATCAAAGGTTGTTCCCCTTATGATATCTCCTCCTCTTGTAAGCTCGTTAAGACCGATATATCCGCAGATCGAAGTTTCCTTTAAGAGGGTTATGAGCTCATTTACCAGAGCAGGTAAGGATGCCTTAAAAGCCTGCGGCAGGATGATCCTTTTCATGGTCTGCACATAGCTTAAGCCCAAAGCCCTGCCGGCCTCCATCTGTCCGCTGTCCACCGACATTATCCCGCCTCTTATAACCTCCGCCACATATGCTCCGGAATTAATCCCGAAGGTGAGAGTCGCCACAAGCACTTTGGATTTGGCCGTTACCAGAATGATGAAGTACATGATAAGAAGCTGTACCAGCGAGGGAGTTCCCCTTATGACCGTAACATAGATCTGCGCAATAAAGTTAAGGAGGCTTATGATAAAGCCCCTTAATCCCCTGCGTTCGTTTTTATCCTGCTGGTCATAGGCACAGCGTATGATACCGATGACCACACCTATAATGACACCGATAATGAGTGAAAACAGTGTCACTATAAGTGTGATCTTAAGACCGTTTGTAATAAACCTCCATCTGTCGTCTACGATGAAGTCCTGATAAAATTTATCCCCTAAACTGCTCATTTGATATATTTTGAAATGATCTCGTCGAGCTTGCCTTCTGCCTTAAGCTCTGCAAGTGCCTTGTTGATCTGCTCCAGAAGCTCAGTATTTTCCTTGTTCAAAGCAGCCGCATACTCTTCGGTAACATATTCCGTTTCAAGGATCTTTAATCCCTCGTTTGCCGCCACAAAGCTCTTTGCGGGTTCATTATCGATAACGACCGCATCAACCTTTCCGGCCTTTAATGCCATGATCGCATCATTGCCCTTGTTATATTCCTCAACATGATCCTCTCCGAAATCATCCGTGCAATAGATATCCCCTGTTGTTGAAAGCTGCACTCCGATCTTTGCATCTGCAAGATCATCTATATCATCTATCTGTGAATCCTCGGGAACTATAACGACCTGAACTCCCGTTGCGTATGTATCAGAGAAATTAACATTCTTCTTTCTCTCCTCGGTGACCGTCATTCCCGCAAGTCCCATGTCGGCCTTTCCCGTGGCAACCGCTGTGATGATAGAATCAAATTCCATATCCTCGATCTTAAGTGTAAGGCCAAGCTTATCAGCAACTGCCTGGGCTATCTCGGCATCAATTCCCACTATGTTATCTCCCTCGTAGTATTCATAAGGAGGGAAGTAGGCATTGGTAGCCATGGTGAGCACACCCTTTTCAACAGTGAGTGATTTTCCTGGGGATGACGAACCGCATGCACAAAGTGAAAGTGCCGCAACAACAGACAACAATAAAGCTGATATTTTTTTCATAACCAATCTCCTTATAAAAACTTCAACGATAAAAAACTTTAGTAATAATATCATAAGAAAAGACAGGGGTCAAAATGAATTTACCGGGTCATCCCATCTTACCTTCCAGTTAATACCGCTCTGAAGAGGGCTGCTTTTCAGCTTTTCATAAATTATGCCGCTCATTTTCCGTTCTGCCCCGTAGTCTGCAGCTATTTCACCCTGCCCCGTTTTTGATGCATTTTTATTCAGACTTTTCCTTGCACACAGCATATTTCCGGCTTCCTTCAGCTCACAGGAACCACCTGAAATTTCTTTCATAATATCCATGTTTCTGCTGTCAATCTCATACAGCAGTATTCTTCTGTAGGATTCAGGGATATTGCAGGCTTTTAACTGGCCGCCAAATCCGTAAAGAGCCGCTGTCACACACCTTTCATAATCGGACCTGCGACCGTACAGACACTCAAACAAGAGATCCTCCCCATATTCCGATACCAGATCAAAAGCAGCAATATTGTTGTCCCTGTCATACACTACTCCGCTGAGGTTATTGTTAAACCTTAACAGTTCCTCCCTCCGGATCAGCATACCCTGTTTTTCAAATTCGTCCAGAAGCTCTTCAGCCTGAAAGCTTATAAGATCCCTGAACGGGATCCAGATCAGCTCTCCTTCATCTTTTTCGGTGTATTTTTCTGTCAAGCCGGCAGAAAAGAACTGTAAAACATCAATTTCATAAATCTTGCCGGCAGTCTCAATCTTATATCCGTTATTTTCCAGAAAATCCTTTTGTTTACTTTGCAGAGAGGAAAAATCCGCTATCATCATCGTCTTGCCTGCTTTGACAGCTTCAAACTCGGCTGCCGCCAGCAGATCCGGATCGCAATCGGCATAGAGTATCCTTGAAAGCTCACTGTTCAGATCAACAGCTGCCGCCCGGTAATCCTCATCATATAACACCGTCACACCTTCGGCTATATTGGTCATTTTATATTTCACCGGCAAGTACCTCTATCACGCTTAATGCGCTTCTTTCACCTTCACAGACTTCAGACAGAAGATACCCGTAATCGGCAACAGCCTGAAGAGCACAGCCCATTGTATTGTCCACATTTTCCCTGACTGTATTTTCGTCAGCATTTACCGGCATCAGGTAAGTCAGTTTATATATGAGACTTCGTGCAAAGAAATCAATGGCAAAAGCCCCCGCCGGAACATAAGTGTTTAAGCAGGAAACAGCCATGCCCAGCTCCCCCAGGTTTTCTTCGGGAACGTCTTCATAAACCGTGATGAGATTTACAAAATACTGAATTTCATCATTCGGAGAGCTTGGCATAAAGAAAAACTCACCCATAGTATTTCCCACTGCTTCATCTGCACCGCTCATGATCACATTAAGAACGGGAACATCGTTTTCCTCCTTATCCGTAAGCTTCGCGGGAACCATCTCTTCCGTAAACTCTTTTTCCACATCGGACAGTATCTGATATCTCATTTCATTAAGCTTTTTTATATCCATCGCATTCTTACCTCTTTCCATCAATTTATTATCAGCTGCAGAGTTTCTTAACTATGTCTGACTCTTTTGGCACATTCTTATCTTCATTCAGAGGATCAAAGCTGTAGGGCAGTCCCAGTCCCTTTATCATGGCAACATACATCGGAGCCTCTTCGTTAAAAGCGTTTGCCTTATAAAGAAGAAATTTCGCAAACTCCGCGGCAACTGCCTTTGATGCATGCCCCGGAGAATAGAAGCCTTCATTGGCAGCGATCCTGTTTCTTATCAGTTTCCTCATTTTTATCTTCTGCTTATCCGTAAGCTGTTTTCCGGGATTATTCTCTTTCCACTTTGCTTCTTCCAGGCTGTAAACTTCATCTGTTTTATAGAAGCTGTCAAAAAGTGCTTCCTTCATGCTCTTTGCATAATCGACATCTGACACTGCAAGGCCTGTCTGCAGGCCCAAAACTATGGCACCGGCAATGGCACTTACACCCGCTGTGACAACTGAAAGGGTTGTAAGAACAAGTGCCGTGGATGAAAGCACTGCCGATCCAAGTGATCCAAGGGTATTTTTTTTCTGCCGCTTTCCGAGACGCCTGTTCAGCTCCAGCATTCCTTCACGAAACCTGTCTTCATTCGTTTCTTTCAAGCCCTTCCGTCCCAGTTTTCCGGCCAGCTTTGACGCCTTTATCCTGTTCTTGCTCCCTTTCCAGTAAGAAGCTGTATTCATAACCGCAACCGTAGTATCCACACCGGCTGATACAAACACAGCAGTATTTGAAGTAAGCGCCTTTGTTACTGCTGTTTCTGCACCGGCCGACTGAACAATAGTGGCTGTAGTCCTCGCACTTTTATATACGCTGCCGCCAAGTCCGAAAGAAACTGATGTAAACTCCAGCCAGTTCATGGATTTGCTTTCTTTTTTCAGTGACAGCAGTGTAAAAATGCTTCCGGCGATCGATGAAAAAAGTGATACTCCGTTTATTACCTTATCATAATACTTTGAATAGTTTTCAAGCTCCTTTCCGGTATAATCAAACCATTTCTGGATATAAGGCTCCGATAAAGTATTTTTTGCAACTAACGCCACACTTGCCGCATTTGACGGTATCTTTTGTGTAACCATTTTTACATCTTCCTTTACGGAGGATTCTTTCGCTTTCTGTTTACCGAGTATCTGCGCGATCTGTTTACTTAAGCCTGCCATCTCCCTGTTATTTGCTTCCTTTTTATCCTTTCCGGTCTTTTTGTCATTATTTTCCTGTGCCAGTCTCATCGCCTTAAGAGAAAGCCTGAGTATATCCATAAGTTCCCGTCTTTTTTCATTTTCCGGGATAATATTGTTATCATTTGCTTCTTCCTCTTTTTTACGCGCTTTTTCCTGAAGCAGCAGATCCATCTTTGAAAACATCGGCTGAGCCTGAGAGGCGATCCCCATGGCTTCCGTAAGCTTGTTCCAATAGATATATCCTCCCGAAAAGCGTTTATAGAATTTAAGCCTATTGGCGATCATTTTGTCCTTAAAGCCGTCAAGATCCGGAGTGTAGGAAAGCTGGGATTGCACCAGTCCCTGCGCCGTCGGTTTCAATCTCTCCTTTGATTCGATCAGATAGTATATATACAGCCTTTTTCTGCGGCTTAAGGCCATAAGCCTTCCGATAATATCTGTTCTGTCGCTGACCTCACCAAAGACAGCCATATATCCGCCGTTCCGGAAATTTCTGATGATCCAGGTATCGATCCTGGATATTGCCGCTATCTGCTTATCATCAAGTCCCTCGTCCTTATTGGTGTTACTGTCCTCCTTTTCACCCTGCAGACGGTTTCTGAGCAGCACCTGTGTTTTTAACGAATGGTACTCATGATACAGGAATGCATCAGCCCCCTTCAGCTTTTCACCCCTTTGGAGTGCGCGTTCCAGCTTCCCGGCCAGATATATCTCGATATCTCTTTCGCAGCTCTTAAGAGCATCCCACTTTCTTATAAGCTTCTCCTCATCGGAGGCTAAAAGATCCTGATCCACTCTCATGCTGTATTTTCTGTAATATTTCATGAGCCTTTCAACATTTTCAGCTGCATACTTTATCTCTTTTGGTAAACAGTGCAGATCTTCCACATTGCTTATCTTTACCCCGTCAAGCCGGGAGGAAGCCGCCTTATCAAGCATTTTCCTCATAGTGCCTGCGATATTGTAAGCAGTAATACTCTTTTCATCGGAAGAATTCACATGAGTTGTCATATAGGCACAGACTGCCTGATAAATATTCATAAAATGCCTGTAGTTTTCACCGGCAAAGTTTATCCTTCCCTCTGCAATTCCCCTGATTATATCCTCATTTTTCGTTATTGCATCCTGAAGTCCTTTAAACTCCGCTGACCTGTCAGCCCCGGGGATTGCTTTCAATCTGTCAGACAGCAAAAGCACATTGTTTTGCGGCTGAAATTCGGCTTCAGCGGCATTAAGATTGACATCCCCGAATAAAGGTTCTATATTTTCACTCATCTGTCCGGTATTTATAAGTTCATGATCTGAAGAAATATAAACCTGGCCTTCACTCATTTTTGAATCATTTAAATCTTTTCCTACCTTCATCTGATCACCTGCCTTTTGTGAGCCGCTTTAGCGGCTTGACACTATTTTTATGAATCGTTTCCGGTATACTTAAAACAGAGAGTGGTTATATCATCGTACTGCTCTTCTTTACCGGCAAATTCCGCAACACGCATTCTGACTGTTTTATCAAGCTCTTCAACGGACACATCGCTTTTTTCATTGAGAGCCCCAAGCATCCTTTCCTTGCCGAAAAGCACACCATCCCCGTTATTAGCCTCAGTCACGCCGTCTGTATAAAGATAGACGATATCTCCTTTTTTGAGTGTTGTTGTGTTGAGCTTATACTTTGCTATACTCAGGCCACCCAAAAACACACTGTGTTTATCCGGCTCGAGAACAAACTCCTTACTGTCTCTTTTAACTGCAGCTTGCATATGTCCGGCATCGATAAATTCCAAAACTCCCGTGGAAAGAGTAAGCACGCCGATCCACACTGTGACAAACATGGCGTCGGCACTTTCTTCATACAATCTCTTATTGGCTTCATTAACGGCCTTCAAAAGATTTCCGCCATGAAGGAGCATCTGTGATTTGATCATCTGCTTGCTTAAGGCCATAAAAAGTGCAGCCGTGATACCCTTTCCGGATACATCTCCGATCACAATGACGAGTCTGTCCTCATCGAGATAATAGAAATCGTACAGATCTCCACCCACTTCCCTGGCTGTAACCATTTCGGCATAAAGCTCATATCCGTTTTTTCCTTTGAAGTCAGGTTCTATCGACGGAAGCATCTTTTTCTGGATCTGTGTCGCATCCGTCATTTCAGTATGAATTCTCTCTTTTTCGGCTGTGTTCTCCACGATCTCATTAAGATATTCCTTCATCTTTTTTGACATGTAGTCAAAGGACTCCGCCAGCTCCTGTATCTCATCCCCCGTCTTATATACATCCTTCATCTCAAATGCCAGATCCTCTCCCACAAAAGACCTCACCGAATCTGTCATCTGCCGGACAGGACGAACTCTCCTTTTTGCCAACTCGACTGCCGTTATGATGGCCACTGCCATTAAAGCGCACAGCGCAATGATCAGGATCACAAAATGCAGCCTGAAATCGTCGGAGATGGTATCCAGCATATTGTCTGTAGACATATCCATCTCCTTTAACAGCTCATTTGTAGGCTCATTCAGTTCATCCACCGAAGCAAAAATGATCTGAGTCCATCCTACAGTTTCAAGCGGAGAATGTGCGGCATAGAATTGTTCACCGTCTACAGTGATGATATCCACACCGTTTGCACCTGAAAGGGAATGATCGATCACCCTGGCAAGCTGCGGATTTACGGATTTTCTTATATCCTCTTCAAGGTCAGGTCTCATCGCCAGCTCGCCCTGATGCCTCTGGGAACAGACTATCTGCCCGTCCTTACTTATAAGCACAGAAAAGCCTTTCTTTCCGACATTGCGTGTATTCAGTTTTTCTTCTATGACCCCGAGTCCCGATGAGGCTTCCAGAACAGCCACAAGAGCGTTATCAACATAAACAGGATAGCCGAAGACCACTTCATTGAAATCATAAAAAAAACTGTGTACTGCAGAAGATACATACATATCTTTGCATTCTACCGCACCTTTATACCAATCCCGCGTTGACGGGATATACTCCCTTAAGCTTCCGTCCTCTCCGAATTTCCCGTCTGAAAGATCATCCATGGCAAGAGTCACATCATCCGGGGTGGAAATATACATATCAAGAGTATAGCCTTCATTACCTCGGACCATCTCCTCCATCATCGGTCCCAGGTTTGACAGTCTTTCCATCATTTCCCGGGTTTTTGGAACCACATTTTCAATTCCTTTCGGACTCAGAAGCTGGAGGATAAATTTTCCGGCGTTTTCTTTTCGGGGTTCATTTACGGATATTCTCTCATAGTTTTCAGGGTGCCTGAAAACATCTTCAACCTGAAGTCCCAGAACCTTCATGTCATGTTCGATGATCCAGAACTCATCATCAGTCTTATCCGCTGCCCAGATACTCAGCTGGAGAAGAGAATCCTCGATATATTCATCCATGGAATCCCTGTATTCACCACGGATGAAATCCGAACGCGTCCCTTCTTCATCCCTTACGGCTTTCTTCAGAAGGATGGCCTGAATATGCGCCATGCCGATAAAAATAATACCCAGACATAAAACAAATATGATTGCAATTTTGATCAGCTTGCCCGCAAGACCTTGGGGCAGCATTTCCTGAATTTTATTCATATCCTTAAATTTATGATTCCCGTCTGCTTCCAATATAAACCGGCGTCCCAAAGCCCCTCGGGAAAAGCTTTTCAGCCAGAGCCAGACTTGCATAATTATGCCGGTCGATCCACACCTCTGTTTCAGGTTCGTAAATATCACAGGCGTTTGTGACCGACTGCTTCATCATCTGCGGAATTATCCTGCCGTAATCACTGCTTATTGCTCCCATGACAGCCACAACAAGACCGCCCGAAGGATTCCTGTGAAACAATAATAAACCGTTTACCTGCCCGTCCCTTTCCGAATAGCAGGAAACATCATTTTCAAAATACGACCTTGAAAGGTAGGGCAGATCCTCACAGATACCGTACAGTCCTCTGTTCATGAACTCCTTTATTCCTGCATTAAAGCCCCTTTGAGTTATAGTCTTAAGCGGTCTGATGTTATCCTCAAACTTAACCTTTTTAATAAACGGAAGCTTCATGATCTCTGATAATCTGACCTTTATCAGATCACCCTCCATGAACTTCACATCAAAGCCTTCCTTCTTTAATATTTCCGTTTCCCTGCTGTCCGTCTTTGCAGGCAGACTGAAGTCAGACCTGACCACATCGTCCGTAATAACAGATTCTCTGTACCTTTCAAACAGGTCTTCGGCTGCATCTTCGGAGTCTGCCTTAAGCCATATGATGCGGCTTATGTTTTCAGCATCCCCCATCATATTCCTTATTTCCCAGATCATGCCTGCAACAGGTTTTCCTTCATCTAATGCCAGTATCCCCCTGAAGAAGGTCCTGCCGATATTCTCGGCCACATCCGGCGTTATATAACCGTTATATTCATCAATGTTATATTCGTCCAGGTTTACGATATCCATTCCAACCTACCGCCTTTTCATCATTTATGACTGTGCCTGTCTTATATCGATAAAGTCTGTGAATCCGCTGAGCTTGAGAATATCATATATCTCCTCATTCACATTTATTATGGACATGCTGCCGCCGTTTTTTGCAATCACCTGAAAGGCCCCCAAAACAACCCGAAGCCCGGAAGATGAAATATAATCAGTCCCCGCCAGATCAAAGCTCAGATTTTTAACGCCATCCAGTTCTCCCATAACTTCTTTTGACAGCTCCGGAGCAGTCTTTATATCCAAAGCACCCTCAATTTTAACGGTCAGTTCATCCTGTTCTTTCTGTTTGGTAATATTCATATTTTTTCACCCACAAACTGTCTCTTCAGTTTTCCGGACTTACCGGTACTTCACAGGTAAAATTCACAAGACTGCCTATCCTTTTTTCCCTTCCGTCCGTCAGTTCTTTTAAAAGTTCATTATAGCTCCTGTTTGCGATCATGTACATGAAAACCGACCCGTCGTTTTTGTAATGCTTTTTCAATGCATCTCTTTCCCAGAATACCAGATCATTAACAAGAGTCTCTTCATCTCCTCCAAACGGGGCAATGCCTTCCACATAAAGATCTCCGTCTCTTAAGCCGGTAAGGAGGCCTGCCTGTATATTGCCATCGTCATCAATGAGAAAAATACAGGTCTTGGGATCATAATACCCTCTGTCCGTGATCTCAAAGGAATAATCTGATGCCCCTGCAGCAAACTGCTTCCACTGTTCATCCGACAGATCCTGAATATTCAGGCATCCAAATCCGCTTTTATTATCAGACACTTTTATGTCGGAAGTTTTGATCTCATAAAGAGGGAGTTTTTTATCCTCTCTGTAAAAACCAAGACTCAGAAAAAGAGCTTCCCTGTCATCCTTATCATTTTCAGACACATACTCCGGAACAAATACCGCGCTGCAATCATACAGGGCTGCAATCTCCTGCAGGTATCTTAAAAGAGCTGTCTCAGCCTGATCAGATCTGAAACCTTCGGCAATGAAGATCTCCCTGACGGAAAGGGCGAAGCGTTCTTTTTCTTCATCTCCATCCGGAACAACAGCTGCACATAATACACCGCAGGCCGTATCACTCTCTTCTTCATAAAGCCCCAGAAAAATGTCACACTCCTCCATTACATCCGCATTCAAAGGAGCTGTAAAAGCTTCTCTGTTTTCATCATCAATCAGTGTTGCAGCAAATGACATTTGTTGAACCTCCTCATTTTGCTTCAAAATAGCTGCACTCCTGCCCGTCAAGAACCGGATCCGGCTTTTGGGCATAGATTGCGCAGCTTAACACATTATCCTCACAGTGACTGCACCCTGCGCAAACCATGTTTTCCTCTGTAAGCTGACGCAAGCCAAGATTATCGGTCATCCTTTCTTCATATTGCTTTGAATATTCTTCATTTTGATTTTTATCTGCCATATTTTTTTCCTCCATTAACTTCTTTAAGATTTCTCGACTCCACTTCGTTTCGCTCGAAATGACAAATGTCTTGTCATTCCGAGGGCATTAGCCCGAGGAATCTTTTTTTCATAAACATCTTTACACTATCAGGTCTCCTATGTTACCTAATTGTTCTGTTTAAGAACACCGCTTTCCTCATTGGGTATAGTCTCAAGATAAATCTTCAGGCACTCGCCCTTCTTAGAGTTTTCCCTGTTGCCTATAAGGTCGCATGTTGCTTTTCGACGTTCCAGCCCCTCAATATCATCCGGCCCCGCGTTATATACCTTTATCAGTCTGAATTTGGTTCCGGCATTTAAGAGCAGTTCCTTTTCATCGGCATGAATTCCTGCCTTGCTGATGTTTGCCGCACTGGTTCCCTTGTTAACCTTTATGACAAATTCAATACCCTTGGGCATCATCCTGTCCGTATACTTATTGTTGGCATCATAACAGGTGCTGATAAATCCCGGATCTGTGAGGATTATGTCCTTCCCTTCCTTCTGCAGATCATTGATATGATCCAGTGCCTGCTTTATGACCTCGGAACTTGACGCACCCCTTGCCCTCTTTAATCCAAGCATACTGGTGAGCACCTTAAAATCCCAGGTTCCGCGATTTACTACTACTGTCCTGTCTATCTTACATTTACTCAGACCATTCTTTAACCTTGCGACCTCTTCTTTCTGCTCATCAGTGATCTTTTCAGTGTCTATATCCCGAAGATAGTCGTTGTAGACAGCATAATCTTCTCCCGTATAGAGTCTTACCTCATCTTCAATGCCCAGTTCTTTGATCTTTTTTGCATCTTTTTCGGCATTTTCCTGATCTTCTTTATTTTTGAAATACTCATCATTGGATTGAGCGATGAAAAACTCATCCATAGCGTCCGGATCACTGGACAGGTTTTCAAATTTCTTCTTTGCCTGCTCAAGTCTTTCTTTTTCTTCCCGCTCCAGACGTTCTTTTTCCTCCTGTTCCTTTCGCTCTTTTTCTTCGCGCTCTAAACGCTCTTTTTCTTCGCGCTCCAGGCGTTCTTTTTCTTCCCTTTCGATACGCTCTCTTTCTTCACGTTCTCTCCTCTCCTGCTCCAACTTTCTTTTTTTCTCAGCCTCAGCTTCTTCCTGCTGTCTTCTTCTCTCAGCTTCGGCCTCTTCCTTCTGTCTTACGATCGCTTCAAAATCATCACTATGCCTCTTAAGACCGAGATTCAGGTAAATCTTTAACAGGTCAACACTGTTGGATGCATAAGGGTTATCCGTGTTATAGTACCCGGAAAAACCTTCCTGTTTCTTTATCATCCCGGCTTTATCTTTATTCTCTGTCGTTCCCTTATACTGCCCGATGGCAGCATTCATAGAGAAAGGTTCCACCATATACTGGCTGGACTCTGCCGCAAAACCTTCTACTGTCAGATCTCCGTCTTCATCATCACCAAAAATATGTGCAGCAACATGGTACTCGAACTTGGCGAATTTTTTTGCGATAGGAACCAGCTTCTTGATCTTTTCATCCTCCGCCTCAAGTTCTGCTTTCGATAATCCATCCCTGTTTTCTTTAAATGATAATTTATTCAGATTGCTGACATACCCTTTGATGTCCAGCTCTGTTTCTTCCTGCGCATCTGCAAGAAGATATATGTTTTCCTTTAAGTAATCAAGTACTTTCTGCGGATTTTCCCTTATATACTCCTCTACCCGGTATTCAATGATATCAGAGTTTTTTTCACCGCTTATTTTTTGCAGATTTCTGCAAAATATAGCATTTGAAGAACATGTATTTGGTATGGGAATAACCTTGCTGTCCACATCGAGATCCCGCAGTTTTTTTACAGCCCCTTTCATGTCTGTTACATCCTTCCGGATCCCGTCAACTGCAGCCTGTATTTCCTCCTCTGTAGCTTCCCTCTCTTCTACAATGTTTTCAAATTTTGTTTCCCCGTTGACTACTTTCCGGACAGTTTTAACTTCACGGATTTTATAGCCCTTCAGATAACCCTTCATCGCTTCTTCACTTACCTGATTGAAGCTTCTGATATTTTTAACATATCCGTCCAGATCAACCTCTCCGGGAATGAGTCCGGTTTCCCGGTTTTCTTCAAGTAAGAGCTTGAACTCCTTACACAGTTCTTCTGCTTCTGTCCTGGCAGCTTCCTGCGCCCAATCGGGCGAAAGATTCTTATAACCCTTTTTCAGTATCTGTTCCATGACAGGAGCAAATACTTCTTTCAGGTTCCTGTCGTATTCTTCTTCTGTTGTGCCTACGCGTCCATAAAACGAAATGAACTCTGTAAACATATATCCCTTTCTTTGGGATTCCTCATCTGTCTTGAAATTTCCCTCCTCATCAGTGACGAGCGTAATTGCGGTTTTCACCATAAGATTCCAGAGCTTTCTGAGGTGAATCTTTTTGCCTTTTACAGTCACTTCCTCGGGAAGGGAGGGCTTTATCTCCATTAAGCCGCCATCCGTCTCAACTGCTGTAAGAAAGCCTTTACTCTTCTTAACTATCCGGTCGGCATCTTCTTTGGTCATCATCTTTTTGTATGTGGCTCCGCCGGACTGTTTCCACTGCTTTTCGGACACGCCGGAAAACAGGTTTTTGCTGTTTTTCATTTCACTGTACTGACTGTCAGCAACAACCGGGATAAGGCTGTTTTGCTTCGATAGTCTGTCCGCCTCTTTTCTTTTTTCCATGAGCCGCACGATCCCTTCGGCCTTATCCATGGGTACACTCTTTAAATACCTGTTCCTGATCGATTGTACTTCAAGATTATTCTGATAAAGGTACTCCTGACCGGTGATATACATCTTTGCTTTTTGCAAATCCTTAAATTTGGGCTCTCCCTTACTCTTAATCAGTTTTACGGAAGCACCGTTCTTGCGCATCATATTCCGTCCCGCTATATGGGCACGAAGAAGCTTCTGGGCTAGCTCGGTCTGCTGCGGGGTCTCGGCTCTTGTAAAATCCATGGAAAGCTCGTCATTATAATGAGACTTATACATCGGATCTGTTATGATATCCTTGCGGATAATGTAATAATCGGAAACAGCTCTTATGCAGTCCAGCTTGTTATTTATCTTCTTTTGTGTATCGGAATCCAGCTGGTCAAAGTACCTGTATTTCTCGGAAAGTCTGTCAAATGCGGCAATCTTCCAGGTAAGGCTTTCAAGCTTTGCTCCGTTTCCGGCCAGTTCGGTATCATTGTCAAGTCTGATATCCCCCAGATTAAATGCAAGGATAACCTGAAGCATCCGGTCTAACGCCTCCTGCACATTCCGGCCTCCGACCAGTTCACTTTCATCGAGGAAAAGACTTGTCAGCTCCACGGCTTTATTTTTATCCACATCCATGAAAGCGGCAAGATCACACAGATCCTCTTTATCACAGAGTTTCTGATCGATATTTATCGATGAGGACAGCATGCTGAAAGCCTGTTCACGGACTTTTTTTTCAGAAGAGGCTATCAGAGAAGCATTTTCTTTCTTTCTGTATAGCCTTGAACTGGTATCACGCTGTTTTTCAAGACGCTTGATGTCGCTTTTGATTCTCGAGTTGAACTTTGAACCATAGTCATCGGTTAGTACCGATTTTTCAGGAAAGTGTTTAACCGCCCTAAGATTAAGGCTCTTTTTCAAAAAATCCTTTCTCTTCTGAGTCCATCGTGCAACGACCGCCTGTCCCTGCGCATGCAAAGGTCCCTCTGCCTGTCCCTGGGCATTGAGATTAAGGTTTCCCTGAAACTGCTGTTCCTGTTCATTATTAAGCTGCCCGTGTTCCTCTTCATTAACCTGCCTTCGTTCCTGATTCAATTCTTCAATTGGTACAAAACCAAGTATCCTGCTCATACTTCTTACCCTTTTATTTAATCTTTACAGTTCTATCCAAAACATCTATTCCCTCATTTATATCCTCACCCATCCGGGAGCCTTCTTTACTTCATTGTCCTTATCCTTAAGATATGCCTTCGGGTATACCGTGATATGTCCTTCATTACGGTTAAGCAGAGCTCCCCACTGGCTGAAGGTGGAATTTGCGATTATGTTGTGTCTGCAAAGACTCATAAGCTGCATATCGCGGAAGGCCTTATCCCCGTCATTTCCGGTAACGATTTGTTTTTTATCCAGCCATGAAAATTCCCGTTTCACAAAATCCGCATCATCCGAAAAGATAAAGAAAACCGGATCCTTAACCTTCCCGGTGATATAATTTACGGCTCCTTCATAATAGCCCCGTCCAAGGCTTATGAACGAATTCCTGTAAATATCGGAAAGATAATCTCCCCGCCGGACATGGATGCTGACGGAATTGCTGTTTTTTATCTCATTTAGATATTTTATGTTAACTTCATCGGAGATCTCCGGAAACTTGAAATGATCATGTATGAAGTTTTCCCTGTCGATCGTATATTTTTCATCTATCCAGAAGCCTTTGATGTACCAGTCCTTTGAAGTATCAAGATTCATGATCTTTTCGTACAGATCATTTTCCGATCCGGGATCATCAAAATTATGTAAACCTTCCTCCAGTTGGTCGATAACATAGGGTGCTCTCTTTTTTTGTGTGAGCTCTCTTAAGATCCGGTTGGGATATCTTCTGAAGCGTTCGAAGCGCTCGGAGCTCTGCCTTTTATATCTTCCGTATCTTCCGGCGCAATTTAAGGCATTTTGATCGACCGAGGCTTTTTTATCTCCCCTTCCTCCGCTCATCATGTCCGAAGGCTGCTTAAGATTCGGGATAAGCCCCGTCACCTTAAACAGCTCGCCTCCCGAAGCCTCTTCTATAAAAAAGGGTGAATCCTTAACACCTCCGAATATCCTCTGCAGCTCATAGCCGTGATGGTCGTCATTTGCGTAAAACCAGGTAAGATCGGCCTTTACGGCCACCTCCTTATAATGCTCCTTTAACAGCCTGTAAAAATTATACTGAAACATCTGGTTTCCCAGACCGCTTGTAAAACGGATCACTATCATATTTTCCTCCAACCGCGCCCCAACAGCCTTTCAAAAATGCATCTTACACTGTAGGAAAAAAGCCCCGTCTTTTTGTCCTTCATCACAACATGGGTGATATTATAATCAAACATATCCTTCAGGAATTTCCTGTTTTCCTTATCCGGCTTATGCAGATACATGTTAAGTGCCGACAGAAAATCCTTTTTACATCTCTTTTCGGCATACTCCCCGATACCCACTGCCTCTTCGACCCACTTTGTCATGGTCTGGGCAAGATAGCAGTCATCCTTAATGAGATTCCTTTGCATCGCAAGAGAATTCCAGTTGCTGCCTCCGCTCTTTTTCACATATCTCCAGGCACTCATGTCCTCATCCAGCCTGAAGATATCCCCCTGGATGAGAAGGAAGAGCAATATCAGCGCATCATCCACGAAATCATGTGCGCGGTAAAGAATTGTGTAATCATATTTTTTTTCGGGGTATATGTTTCTTGAAACTACGGATGAATAGTGCCCGGGCCATTTTTCCGAATATTTGAAATCCTCGTAGGTAAATTTTCCGGACCACTCATAGAGCTCTCCCACCTTTAAAACCTCACTGTCAGTTATCTGTGCTCCTTCTTCATCGATCATCACACAGCCGTGGGTGCAGGCAATATATTCGGGATGGCTCTTCAAAAAATCCACCTGCTTTTGGAGCTTGTGCTTATCCGTCCAGTAATCGTCACCTTCAAGATATGCAAGGTATTCTCCCCTGCACTCCATTGTGGTGTTATACACATTAAGGGTCGGCCTCCCGAAGTTTTTCTCCCTGAAAAGAAGGCGCACCTTTTGGGGATAATCCTCAGCGACCCTTCTTAAGATCTCCCTCGTTGAATCGGTGGAGCAGTCCTCGCCCACAACCACCTCATAGTCAAAATCCGTTTCCTGCTCACAGACACTTCTTAAGGCCTTCTCCACATATCTTTCATGATTATAGGTTATAAAAATCACACTTAAGGTAATCTCACTCATCCGGCTCCTCCGTAAGCTCCTCATAGCTTACCTCGTCCACCTTTCCGTCCGCTACTCTTAAGAACATCCGGCAGTTCTTTATCGTGGTAAGCCTGTGGGCGATTATGATGAGTGTCTTCCTTCCCATAAGGCTGTCGATGGCCTCCATGACCGCTGCCTCCGTCTCGTTATCGAGAGCCGAGGTTGCCTCATCAAGCACCAGTATCTCGGGATCGTCATAAAGAGCCCTTGCTATGCCGATTCTTTGCCGCTGGCCGCCGGATAGCCTCACTCCCCGTTCACCGACCTGTGTATCAAGTCCCTCGGGAAGAGATCTTACAAAATCGCTGATCTGTGCCTCGTCAAGTGCCGCCCAAACCTTATCCTCATCGATCTTTTCATCCTCTATTCCGAAGGCCACATTATTTCTGATGGATTCATCCGCAAGATATATGGACTGCGGGATATAGGCAAGCTTCTTTGACCATTTTAAGGGATGCTCATGCACATTCATATTACCGTAATAAACAGCACCGGAGGTGGGCGTAAGTATTCCCAGAATGATGTCGGCAAGGGTAGACTTTCCCGCTCCCGACTGTCCCGAGACCCCCACCGCATATCCCAACGGGATATCAAAGCTTACATTTTCCAGGACATCTCTGTCGGTATGCGGATAACGGTAGGTAAGCTTTTCAACCCTTATTGAATCCGCCCCCGAAACATCCGCCTGCGCGGAGGCATCCGAAAGTTCAAAATTCCTCATATCCTCCGTATCCTTTATATCCCTGTAGATAAGATCCACGGAGGGCTTTAAGAAGATTATGAGATTGGCAAAATTATTTATCTTGCTTACGGAGGGCAGAAGTTTAAAGGCAGCCACGGCAAAGGCCGCAAGCTGTGTGATCATGGAGCTTAAGTCCTCTCCCCTGTAGATCTTGAAGACAAGCACAAGCAGTATTGCCCCTATGCAGACGGTTTCTATGATATATTTGGGAGCCTGGCCGAGCACATTGTTGTTTCTCACCGCCCGCATCTTCTTTTTTCCGTAGCCGGTAAAGGCATCCACAAAATACTTTTCGCGGTGCAGTATCTTTATGTCCTTTACGGCACCTAAGGCCTGCTTTATGGACTGGTGCCTCTTACCGTCATAGATCTGGTTTTCCTTTCCGTCTTCCTTTGCCTTATTCTTAAAAAGAAGGAGATAAAGTCCGGTAAAAACACCCAGGATCACAGCCACCGAAACGGTTATAAACCAGTCGACACTTAAAAGATACAGGCATAAAAGAGCCGAGATCAGTAATTCCGAAAGCATCAGGAAGACGCTTAAAAGCATCTGGAAAAAACGCTCCGTATCAAGCATCACGTTCCTTACCATTTCGGCGGAATTCTTGTCGAGATGATAGGTATAGGGCTTTTTTAAATAGCAGTCGATGAGCCTTCCCGAAAGCTTCAGCTGGTTATTGAAAATGAAGGTATACTGCACATAATTGATCCATAAAAGATAAGCGTTTTTTATCACATAGACAGCGATAAGACCGATGACAAGCATCAGGAAAAACTGTCTGTCATCCTTCATATCGAAAAATCCGTAGATTCCCTGCAAAAGAGAATTTGAATGGATCTTTGAAGGATCGGTAACTATGGATACAAGCTCCGTGATAAGGGATACCCCGAGGAGTTCAAAGAGCGCACCGATAAAAAGCCCGATGCAAAGCAGCACGGACTGAAGCTTCTGTTTTGTATTGAAAATGTAGTTAATTTTCTTTAAAATACCCATTTGGAGTATATTTTACACAACAGCCGGATATTTTTCAATCAACACGGATATATGTTATAATCAATTCTGTTATGGAAAAGGAAGAAATGACCGCGATAGTCGTTATCGCCTACAACAGAAAAGCTCCTCTTTTAAGGCTTCTTAAATCCCTTAACGAAGCCTGCTATCC
>JAEEGL012304034.1_pt1 | contig 29279 bp, 26 predicted proteins | sample 9134231 | NCBI WGS metagenome assembly JAEEGL01 (sample SAMN16246548, study PRJNA631951) | gut metagenome | biome: gut microbiome; feature: rumen; material: fiber-attached | host: Bos | place: Iran: Karaj | collected 2018-10 | reverse complement strand
TTTACAAATAGTTGCCCCTGATTTCAACTCAAATTCCTTTAATAAAACCTTTGACATCATCTTTGTATTAATTTGTGAATCATTTTTTAAACCTAATATAATATTAGCTCCAATTAATGCTCCACAAGTTGATTCTAAGCAGCCCATACCTTGTCCAAAGCCCTCTGAAAGCTTATTTAGAGTATCTTTATCAACATTAGTTAGGTCTGCATAACTCGATGTTATAGCTTGGCAGCAATTTGCTTGACCAGTGGCTTTTAAATTAACTGCATTTTCAATTCTATTCATTTTAATTACTTCCTTTTAAATAGGAATAAGCTTCCTTTACAATTGGTTCTTCTCTACTATAAACTAGTCTTTTAATCTTTTCATTTTTATTATTATATTCTGAAAATATATCATTAAAATCTAATTTTAAAATACCATCAATTAAAGAATCACCAGCAGATACATGATGAATTTTAGTTTTACCAGTAACCTTTACTAAATAATAATGATTAATATTATGACGCTTTATTTTATTATAATAATCATCAACGATACCTAATTTAGTAATAATTTCACCTTTAACGCCTAATTCCTCATCTATTTCTCTTAAAACAGCTTGTTCAGGAGTTTCACCTTCATCTACTCCACCACCAGATGTCTCTAGATAGCAGGCCTTACCAAATTCATCATCTCTATTTACTCTAAGCATAAGAATTTTATCATCCTCTAACACTATAGCTCTTGCTACATGTCTTGTATGAGTGATTCCTAAATTCTCAAATTCATTATCCTTTAAATATAATTCAATCATATTATTCATCAGTAGATAAAATAGCTAAGAAAGCATCCTGTGGAACATCTACAGATCCAATTGCCTTCATTTTCTTTTTACCTTCTTTTTGCTTTTCTAATAATTTTTTCTTTCTTGAGATATCTCCACCGTAGCACTTAGCTAAAACATCTTTTCTTAATGCCTTAATATCACTTCTTGCGATAACCTTATGGTTAATAACCGCTTGAACAGGTATTTCAAATAAATGCCTTGGAATTATTTCTTTTAGCTTTTCAACTAAGATTCTACCTCTATCATAAGCAAAATCCTTATGAACAATTAAAGATAGAGCATCTACAACCTCACCGTTAAGCATAATATCCATCTTGACAAGCTTAGATTGCTCATAGTCTCCAATTTCATAATCAAATGAAGCATAGCCCTTTGTAGAGCTCTTTAATTTATCAAAGAAATCATAAACAATTTCAAGTAAAGGCATTCTATAATGAAGAACAGCTCTTGTTTCTTCAATATATTGCATATCGATAAATATACCACGCTTCTTTTGACATAAATCCATTACTGAACCTATATAATCTGATGGAGTCATAATTGTTGCTTTAACAAAAGGCTCTTCAATTCTAGATACTGATGTTAAATCAGGTAGGTCAGCAGGGTTATCAATAGCAAGCATTGTGCCATCAGTTAAATATACATGATATTCTACAGATGGTGCAGTGGCAATAAGCTCTATACCAAATTCTCTAGATATTCTTTCTTTTATTATATCCATATGTAAAAGGCCTAAGAATCCAGTTCTAAATCCGAAGCCTAGAGCTTGAGATGTTTCAGGCTCAAATACTAGTGATGCATCAGATAGCTTTAACTTATCTAGGGCATCTCTTAAATCCTCATATTGTTTAGAATCTATTGGATATAAACCACAGAATACCATTGGATTTAGCTTTCTATAGCCTGGTAAAGCATCCTCTGCCATATTTTCTTTTGTTGTTACAGTATCACCAACATGAACCATATTGATATCTTTAATTGAGGCTGTAATGTAACCTACATCACCAGCCATCAAATAATCTCTTTTTACTTCCTTTGGTGTTCTAACACCTAATTCAACAACTAGATATTCAGCTCCTGTTGCCATTAGATGAATTGTATCACCAACTCTAATAATACCTTCTTTAACACAAACAAGGATTACTACACCTCTATATGCATCAAAGGCACTATCAAATATTAAAGCTTTTGTCTTACCTTCAATATTTCCCATAGGGGCAGGAATAAATTCTACAATTTGTTCTAATATGTCTCTTACACCAACGCCAGTTTTTGCAGAAGCTAAAACAGCATCAGATGCAGGAAGACCAATAACATCTTCTATTTCAGCCTTAGCTTTATCGGGATCAGCTGAAGGTAAATCTATTTTATTAATTAATGGTAAAATTTCTAAATTATTATCTAGTGCTAAATATACGTTAGCTAGTGTTTGAGCTTCGACACCTTGTGTAGCATCAACTACAAGTATTGCGCCATCACAGGCAGCTAAACTTCTAGATACCTCATAGGTAAAGTCTACATGACCTGGGGTATCGATTAAATGAAATTCATATTCGATACCAGAATTTGCTTTATATTTTAATGCTACCGCATTTAATTTAATAGTAATGCCACGTTCTCTTTCAAGCTCCATAGAATCTAATATTTGATCTTGCATTTCTCTTTCATCTACAGATTCGCATATTTCTAGGATTCTATCTGCTAAAGTAGATTTACCATGATCAATATGGGCAATTATACAGAAATTTCTTATGAACTTTTGACGTTTTTTCATATCATCAATTGTTGCCATATCAATTCAACTCCAATCTTTTGTTATTTTACCAAAAATACGTTAAATTTTCAATTTAAAGTATGAAATATATCAGTATTATTTTGGATATTATCCCCTATATAATAATAGTCAAAAAAAAACATTTTTTTTAAAAACATTTTTCATTATAATAAATTACAATAGAAAGCACTCTAACTATAAAAAAGTCTAATAAGTATTTTCTTTTTTTACATTTACAATATTGTTATGAATAAATAGAATATAATTGTTACGAAAGTAACTAGCTAATATTGGAGGTAGTAGAATGTTTACTACAAGGATGGGATTTTGGTAGAATTTTTGTAGGAGGCCAAAGTGGAAACACTTGTTTTATTAATTATAATATTATTACTAATATTATTGATTATGAATAACAATCGTCCATAATTGGTACCGCATATTCTACTAAATCCAAAAAAAGCGAAAGAAAAAGGGAAAGCTCCAACTTTCCCTTTTTCCATGACCACATATTCTACTGTCTTTCGACATCTATATGATAACATTGTTTTTTTAATATTTCAAGGATATTTAATAACTAATTTCTTCTCTTAGCGCAATATTTCTTACCCACTTTTTTTGCCTATATCTTATAAATCCAACTACTACTTTTACAAATTGTTCTGTTTCAAATAATAAATATACATATAATACATCTAATTTAAAAACAAAGGCACCAATTGTTCCTAAGGATAATCCTACACCCCATAGGCATGCAAGTTCCATAATCATTGAAAATAGGGTGTCTCCACCACTTCTTAATATTCCAACAATCATTATTAAATTAAAGGTTCTTGCTGGCATTATAAAGGCATATGCTATACATACTTTTTTAATATCAGCTATTACATTGTCATTTGCTTTATAAAGCATGATATAAGGATTTATTAATGCTATTAAAACAACTGCTAAAACAGCTGATAAACCAATTCCGGCAATTAGTAATTTTTTAGCAGTCTTTTGAGCTCCTTCTAAATCATTTGCTCCAAGCTGATTTCCAACAATTACTGCACATGCTGTAGAAACACCAAATAATAATGCATAAACTAAATCCTCTAATGCAGTTGATATAGTCATTGCTGCAACAACATCATCAGACATATGACCATAAATTACTGAATACATGGTTGTTCCTAATCCCCAGCCTAATTCATTAATTATTACAGGTAATGCAAATTTTAAATTCTTTTTAATAGTATATGAATCTATTGATATAATATCTTTAAAATTTAATTTTACATTTAATTTGCCAAAAATTACATATAATAAAATTAATACAAATTCAACTACTCTTGCTATTATTGTTCCTATGGCAGCACCATTTGCGAGTAATCTTGGTGCTCCAAATGAACCAAAGATAAATATGTAATTAAATAATACATTTACTAGAACTGATATAATTGTAAAATACATTGGAGCTTTAGCTTTATTAATACTTCTTAATAACATTCCAGTAGCCATTGAAAAGGCAGTAAATACATAGCTTATTGATACAATTTTTAAATATGATGATCCTATATCAATTAATTTATCACTTTGAGTAAATATCATCATTAATTGTCTTGGAATTAATAGGGCAGCAATAAAGAATAATAAACTACCTATTATAGAAAGAATCATCATAAAGCCAAATGTTTTATTTAAATTTTTTTCATCTTTTTTTCCAAAATATTGGCTTAATAATACTGAGCATCCTGAAACAATTCCAAATATTAATAAGTTCATAACAAAAAATATTTTATTGGCAAGACCTACTGCTGATACATATTCATCACCTAATGAACCTATCATAAAGGTATCTACCATATTAACTGTTGTATTTATTAAATTTTGAATCGCAACAGGAAAGCCTATTATTAATACCTTTTTCCAAAATTGCTTATTCATAAAATTCACTCTTTATTTTTCATATGATTCTTTTATTTCTAAAAGCTCAAAATATCTATTTGTTTTATCTTCTAATTCTTTTTCTAAATTATTTAATTCATCCTGTAATTTCATTAATTTATGGAAATCAGTAGATGATTGTTTTAATTCATCATTAAGTGACTTTGCCTTATCCTCTAATTGAGGAATTTCTTCTTCTAATTTATTTAGCTCATTTCTAAGCTTTGGAGGAAATTTATTAGTATTTTTATATACTTTAGCTTCTGTAATAGGAGCTTTTTCTTCTTCCTCCTTAGTTGCTAAATATTCACTAAATGATAATATAGATTCCTTTATTTTATTATTTTCAAATATAAATAGCTTATTACAAATTTTATCTAGGAAATATCTATCATGTGACACTACTAAAATAGGCCCATTAAAGCTTAATAGATAGTCCTCAAGTATTTCTAGAGTATATAAGTCTAAATCGTTTGTAGGCTCATCAAATAGTAAAATATTTGGATTTTTAATTAATGTTTTAACAAGCTGTAATCTTCTTTTTTCTCCACCTGATAGCATCTTAACCTTAGAATATTGAGCATTCTTATCAAATAAGAATCTTTCAAGAAGTGATGATGCGGTAATTTTACCCTCTAATGTATCAATTAGGGCTGCCTCATCTTCAATATAATCAATTACTCTAATTTCAGGATTAATTAATTCGATATTTTGACTGAAGTAGCCTATATTTAATGTTTCACCTAATATAAGTTCTCCACTATCTAGTGTTTCTTGTCCCATTAATATCTTAAATAGGGTAGTTTTACCACAGCCATTTTTACCAACGATACCTATAATATCAGATCTATTTAAAATAAATGAGAAATTATCAAATAATTTATTATCACCAAAGGCTTTTGAGCCATTTTTAAGCTCTATAAGCTTCTTTCCTAAATAGGTATTAACACTTGATAGCTCAAATGTTTTAGACTCGTTAAATTTAATTTTAGATAATTCTTCAAATTTTTGGATTCTAGATTTTGATTTAGTTCTTCTAGCCTCAACTCCACGATTCATCCATTCACGTTCTTGTTTTAAGAATGTTTTTAGTTTTTGTTGCTCGTGAGCTTGTTCTTCTAATCTTTTTTCCTTTAATTCTAAGAAATTTTCATAATTGGCATCATATAAATATGTTTTACCAAAATCTAATTCCATCATCTTATTACATACTCTTTGTAAAAAATATCTATCATGGGTAACCATCAATAAGCCTTTTTTAGACTTGATTAAATATTTTTCTAACCAAATTATTACATCATTATCTAAATGGTTTGTAGGTTCATCTAGTATTAAAATATCAGCTGGTGTGACTAAAGTTTTAGCTAAAGCTAATCTTTTCTTTTGTCCGCCAGAAAAGCCTTTTGGTGTAATAGATGAATCATAAAAACCTAATTTAGAAAGTATGGAATTTGCTTCATATTCTAATATTGGATATTCCTTGGTAGATTTTTCCATTATTATATCCATTAATGATTTATTTTCGTCAAAGATAGGATCTTGTTCTAAATAGTTTATTCTTAAACCACCTGAAATTATAATATCGCCACTATTCGGCTTTTCAATTCCAAGTATTAGCTTAAGTAATGTAGTTTTACCAGTTCCATTAGTACCTACAATACCTATTTTATCAGAATCTGTAATAGAAAATGAAGCCTTATCTAAAATAGGCTTTTCAATATATTTAAATGAGACATTATCAAATGTAATATTCATAATTGTTCTCCATAAAATAAAATGGCTTTGAAAGCCATTTAATTAATTTAGTAGTTTATAAGCCATGTTCTGTACTCTTTAAGAGTGGTAGCTATTTATCTACGATAAAATCGTCTTTTAATTAGCTTCTGATTCGCCATTAAAAACTCCCCTACCAAAATTTGGGTTTCTAGCTTGTGGGGTTTACCAACGTTTCATTTTGTCATTTCTAACAAACTCGTTTCTGTGGCACTTTACAGACTAGACCATGTCATATGATTTAGGTCATCATCCGCCGTTACTATTTTGTAGTACCAAGCTTTATTTATTATACTTGCGCAAACACTACAGCCATCACAGACTGTGCTAGCATGGACTTTCCTAACACTTACGTGCTCAGCTACCCAACTACCAAAAGTATTATAATAAAAAACTTAATTATTGTAAATAATTATTATTCTATAAATTCAAATTCATAATCTAGAAGTCTAACTAAATCTCCATTTTTAACTCCTAGCTTTCTTAGCTTATCATCAAGACCATATGTTCTTAATTGTCTTGCGAAACGATGACGTGCTGTTTCTGAATCAAAATCAGTCATAGCAAATAGCTTTTCAAGCTTTTTGCCAGTTACGTTATAGACTCCATCCTTATCAATTTCAATATGGAAATCCTCTTCCTCTTCCTTTAATCCATAATAAACAACATCAAGCTCATCCTCTTCAAATAAGCTAAATGAATCTGTATTATCTAATGTATCAGCAATCTTATATAGTAAAGAATCTAAATTAGTTCTAGTTAATGCTGAAATTTCAAATATTTCTTTATCATTAACCTTCTCTTTAAATTTCTTTAGATTTTCTTTAGCTTCAGGTAAATCCATCTTATTAGCAACAATAATCATAGGACGATTTATAAGATTCATCTTATATTCCTTTAATTCGTTGTTGATTTTTAAATAATCCTCATATGGATCTCTACCATCAACTGCTGCCATATCGATTACGTGAACAATAACCTTACAACGTTCTATATGTCTTAGGAATTCTAGGCCAAGGCCGGCTCCTTTAGATGCACCTTCAATAATACCAGGTAAATCTGCCATTACGAAGTCTCTTCCATCTTCTAGCCTAATCATTCCTAAGTTTGGAACAAGTGTTGTAAAATGATATGCGGCAATTTGAGGTCTTGCATTTGAAACTGCAGCTATTATAGAAGATTTACCAACTGATGGAAATCCAACAAGACCGCAATCAGCAAGTACTCTAAGTTCACATCTAATCTTTCTTTCTTCTCCAGCTTCACCATGCTCACAAAAATCTGGGCATTTCATAATACCAGTGGCGAAAGCCATATTACCACGGCCTCCTCTACCACCTTTTGCAACAACAACCTCTTCACCATTTTTAGTTATATCACCTATAACTCTATTAGTTTCATCATCAAAAATTGTTGTGCCAACTGGAACATCTACATAAAAATCTTCAGCATTAGCTCCAGTCATACCTTTATTTCTACCTTTTTCACCAGCAGGTGCCTTTAGTATTTTATTGTATCTTAAATCAAGTAGGGTAGATAAGCCTTCATTACCTCTAAAAATGATTGAAGCACCTCTTCCACCTGAACCTCCAAATGGACCGCCCTTTTCAACCTTTAATTCTCTTCTATAGGCAACAATACCATCGCCGCCTTTTCCAGCAATTACTTCTAATTTCGCTTTATCAACAAACATTTAAAGCACCTCCTTTAAAAAAAATAGGCCCAAAACTAGTTTGGGCACATAATTTTTACAATTATTCAGCAACAGGATAAACAGATACTTTCTTTTTATCTCTACCTTTACGTTCAAACTTTACTGTACCAGATACTGTAGCAAATAATGTATCATCGCCACCACGACCTACATTAGTACCAGCAAAAATCTTTGTACCTCTTTGACGATATAAAATTGAACCAGCAGTAACATACTCGCCATCAGATGCTTTAGCACCAAGACGCTTAGCTTCAGAATCACGGCCGTTCTTTGTTGAAGAAACACCTTTCTTTGAAGCGAATAATTGAATGTTAATATTAAATAACATAATCTTCATCCTCCTAGTTTTTATTTTTTAAATACGCAGGATATTCTTTTTGAATAGAATCTAAGGTATCAACTAAATTATCAAAAATATCTTTTGTGACATTATGATTGTATTTTACCTGTAATCTAAAATATCCTTCCTCACAGACTGCATCTAAGATGTCGTAACTTATTTCTTTAATTTTATCAATTAGATTTGCAGTCATAATGCAAGCTGTAGAAATTGCTGCACATACTATATCTTCGCCTTTATTAGCGTAGCCAGCATGTCCTTTAATTTCTATTAAAGCTTCGCCATTAGATCTTTTAATGCTATAAATAGTCATTTTAATTAAGCATTGATAGCTTCTACAGTCAACTTAGTATATGATTGACGATGACCCTTCTTAGAAGCTGAATGCTTTTTAGGACGATATTTGAAAATAACAATTTTCTTGCCTCTGCCTTGCTTTTCAACTTTAGCTGTTACTGTAGCGCCCTTAACATATGGAGCACCAACCTTAGTTTCATCACCTGATACTAATAGAACCTTATCGAAAGTATATGTTTCGCCTTCAGCTACATCTAGCTTTTCAACGAATACTGGTTGACCAACTTCAACCTTTACTTGCTTTCCACCAGTTTCAACAATTGCGTACATGTCGTATTACCTCCTTCTTTTTAAGACACACTATTATGGTAGACATTTAAGTCGTTTTTTGACCATTTCTATGTGGTGCATGTTACAACAAATGCATTATAAAATAAATTTTATAAATAGTCAAGAAAAATTTTATTCACCCTTCTTAAAACTATAAAAATTCTTAGGATCCTTTAAATCTTGATCTGGATTATCATCTAAAATGACTCCACCTCTAAACATCATGTTGTAGATATCACCCTTTAAAAGGCATCCAACAGCCTTTCTTTTTTCATCTCTTGATGCTATAACAACTGGCATATATACACCAATTGCGTTATTTTCAATACACTTTTTATAAAAAGCGTCTTTAATATCTGGTCTTAGAACTGCTCCTCTTGGGAATACAGATGGTACTACAGCAATAGCGTAGGTTTTATCATCTCTAGACATTATGATATTAGGTAATTGCTTTGGATCTGGATTAGTTGCATCAATCTTAAATCCATTTTGTGGGGCAAATACTCTAACTATAAAATCCATAGCCATAAGTAATAGCTCTTGCATATTAAATAAGAACTTTGGATCTACCTTCTCAGGTACGACACCATCTGCCCAGATACTTTCAGGTACTTGATTTTGATTATTTTCCATTATTTTAATTCCTCTTTCCTTTTATAATCTAAATGTAGCATAGAATTTTTCCTTTGTATAAGGCTTAAATTCTTCAAATTCTTTTTTAATTTTATCATCATTATAATCTTCTTCTAAATTTATATATTTAGCCTTAAGCTGAGCTTCCTTAGCTGATGTTTCAACTAAGAATTCATAAGCTCCATCTTCATCCATTAAGGCAATACATAAATTTAAATAAGCCATATTATCTAAATATGAGATTATTGATATTCCGTATATCCTATCCTCATCTTCTAGCATTATAGGATATAAATTAAATTCATATAGATGCTCCATCAATACTTTAATTGACGCTAGCTTATCAAAGAATAATTTATCCTTAAATGTAGATTGAGTAGTTCTCCAATTTTCAATAAATTCAAGCATTTTAGGAAAATCTTCCTTTTTAGCCTTTCTATAATAAGCGTTAGGATGATATTTAAAAAATGATTTTATCTTATTCTTAAATGCTTTATTTTTATTTAATTGAGATAAATTATCACATACATAAACGTAATTATTATATTGTTCATTTTCAAGCATATTAAATTTTAATTCATTAAATTTCATAGTACTTGATTCAACTACTGGTCCAAAAATTACATCATAGCCATGCTCAAAGGCATCTGCCTGTATTTTTTTGATACCATCTTCAATTCTTTTTTCGCCAAGTGGTGGATAATATACGATACCTACATTTGGTTCTAGATATCTTATATAACAAAAATCATTATCATAAGCTATTTCTGGTTTATATAAATCCTTCCATATAAATAGCCATATAGGATTATAACGATTAAGCCAATAATTCTTATTTTCAACATAATTTTTAAGCTTCTTAGCATCTAAGAAACCAAATTTATGGAAATTGATCATCCGTCTCACCCACTTTAGATAAAATTATAACAAAAATGAGATATAAAAAAAAGGCTTTGAACATATAAATTCAAAGTCTTTTTAATTTTATTAAGAAACTTTAGCGTTATTAAATGTTGTATTTATGATTTGAATATATTTTCTATCAAAGAAAGCTAATATATTACCCTTTGGCTCTAAATTTTGGGCAATTAATGTTTCGTCATTTTCATAATATTTATTGAAGCATACACCTGTGATGTAATCAGCAAATGCCCAGTATAAATCTGTATCAAACATTTCGTCTTCATCAGCATTTGGATTGAAGCCTTCAAGTAAATCTTCGCTAAATAATTCAGGATCATTTAGGCCAGTTAAATCATTATATAAAGAAACATATGGAGCATCATAGCCAACATAATAAGTATTCTTGTATGCTGGGTATGAGCATTCATCTTCTTCATCTAATAATTCATGTGAAGACATAAAATCAATAAACTTATAAGCTAATTCCTTATTCTTTGCAGCTTTGTTAATAACTAGGTTATCGCAGAATGCGATTGAATCATCAGGGATAAATGCATCATAGCCAATATCATATGTCTTACCATTAGCTACTGCCTTTTTCTCATCACCTGTTAAATCATCAATGAAACTAGCGAAATCTTCTAATTTTAAGTCGCCATTAGCATAAGCTTTAGTAGCTATCTTAGCACCTTCAAGACCATAATAATATGTGAAATCACCAGTCCACATCAAAGCCATATCTAGATTTCCTTCAACAACCTTCTTCTTTAAAATATCTGTACCCCAGATATTATAATTCATATTAGAAATTGTTGATGCGATTTCATCAAGCTTTGTCTTATTTAATTCTTCTGCTGGATCAAATCCTAAATATCTGCATACTGCATAATATGCATGTTGATATGAATCATACATACCAACTGTTGTACCAGCAGGTAAAGTAGATCTATCAAATAATGAAGCCCATTGATTTTTAGGGTTATTAGTAACTGCCTCTGTTAAGCCTTCCTTTTTAGTGTTATACATAATGCACCATGTACCTGACATATAAGGAACAGCGTACTTATTAATTGTTCCATCAGTATATGAATCACCTAATTTTTGTTTTAGGTTCTTGTTCATATCTGAATAAATCTTTTTAATAGATAATTTTTCATCTTCTAAATCAACATTTGGAAGTAAAGAAAAATCTAATTCTTCTAGCATGTTATTTGCATACATCTTTTCTACCATGTAGTCAGATGGACAAAATACATCATAAATTGTTGTACCACTCTTAGCCTTAGCATAGAATATTTCATTAGTGTCTCCTAAATCCATTTGTACAGTACAATTGTATTTGTTTTCAAATTCGACAATTACACTGTCATCGATATATTCACCCCAGTTAAGGAAAAGTAATATATCTTTTCCACCACAAGAGCTTAAGGCTAATACTGAAAGGATAATAAATAATAAACTACTTAGTTTTTTCATTCTTCTTACGTCCTTTCATATTTTTAATAAAATTATAAATTACAATTCCTGAAATCATTATGAATGTTAATAATGTAGAGAATGCATATACACCAGGGAATAAGCTCTTCTTACCCATTGATGAATATACCCAAATTGATAATGTGTTATAACCATTACCAGTTGTAAAATATCCTACTACGAAATCTTCAAATGAAATTGTAAATGCAAGTAACATACCAGAGAATATACCACCCTTAACAGCTGGTAATAAAACCTTAACTAATGATTTAGATGGCTTAACACCTAAATCTAGTGATGCTTCAAGCATATTAGGGTCAATTTCCTTCATCTTAGGTAATACAGATAAAATTACGTAAGGTAGAATGAAATATAGGTGAGCAAGTAAGATTGTCCAGAAACCAAAGATATCTGGAATAATAAATCTTAAAATCATCATTATAAGCATTAAAGAAATACCTGTAACAATATCCGCATTTAAAAGAGGAATATTATTTAAGAATGATAATCTTTGTTTTACTCTTGGAGGTAAATAGTAAGCACCAATACCAACAAGTGTACCAATAACTGTTGCTATTGCAGTTGCAGAAATACTTGTTAAGAAAGTATTTCTAACAGCACTGTTGAAATCCCTTCTTGTGAACATTCCAGTATAATTTTTGAATGTGAATGATTCAAATTGATTTGGAATCTCACCAGAGTTAAATGATTGAACAGCAATTACGAAGATTGCAATATAAAGCATAAATATAGATAAAACTAATAATGCAATAGATGTAACCTTCCAAATTTTCTTTAAAACTTTGTGATCCTTATAGCCATAATCAGCTAAGCAAGCACGCTCGTAATTGGCTGGATTATAATTTGTATTTAAGTTTTCCATTATAGTAATGTCTCTCCTTCCTTATCAACTTTTGAAACAATAAGGATAGAGCCTAATATGATAATTAGGATAGCTATCGCTAAAACAGAACCTTGGTTATAACTCATATTATAGAAGCTTTGTTCAATAATATTACCTATTAGCATAACCTTACCAGCACCAATGAACTTAGGAATTGCGAAGCCTGATAGACATGGTAACAATACCATAATTGAACCAGAAACCATTCCTTTTGTAGCCATTGGGAATATAACCTTCCAGAACTTCTTGAAGTCAGTTAAGCCTAAATCTAGGGCTGCTTCATGTAGAAGTGGGTCGATTTTTTCTAATGATGTATAAATAGGCATTACCATAAATGGTAAATATGTAAATATCATAGATAGATATATAGCCCAATCTGTACCTAATATATTTAAACCAGGTATACCAAATACATCTGTTAAAATACTATGTTGATCGAAAATACTTTCTAATGCGTTAATACGAAGTAAGATATTAGTCCACATTGGAAGTATTAATAATAATAAAACTAAATATTTATTTTTAATTTTAGACTTGTATAGCATGTATGCGATTAAAAATCCAAAGAAAATACAGCATATTGTAGTTACAATAGAGTATTTTAATGAATTGAAAAACGCAACAATTGTAGATTTTTCAGTTAAAATTTGGAAATTTGTTATAGATGCAGTAATTCCATCAAATGATAAGCCTTCTGTATCAACAAACATAAGTCCAATCATGATTAATGCTGGAATAACAGCAAATATATATAAGAAATAAATATATGGTCTAGCTAATCTATCAAGTCTATGTGCACATTGATGTGAAGGTATTACAGCCTTCTTTTCAGCTTTTTGCATAGACTACTTAGCCTCGCTTTCTTCTTTAGCTTCTTCAGCTACGTCGAAAATTGTTACAGCCTTTCTAGATTCGTCTTGTGTTAATGCAACAAGCTTCTTTGGAGAGCCATCTTCCTTCATTAAGCAGATTTCATATGGGTCAACTGTTAAGCCGATAACCTCACCTGCTTTAATGTCTTCATATGTATGAACAACGAATTCTTGGCCTTCAATATCTACTAAAAGCTCATAATGAACACCTTTAAATATTGAAGATGTAACCTTAGCAATAACCTTTGCTGAATCTCTAGGTACGATATCCCAGTCTTCTGGTCTAATTACTACATCAACATTTTCGCCATCTTCAAATTCATAACCTACAACAGGGAATTCTTGACCTAAGAACTTAACTAAATTCTTCTTTAAGTAAACACCCTTAACAATGTCAGATTCACCGATGAAGTTAGCAACATATCTGTTAACAGGTTCGTTATAGATATCCTTTGGAGAACCCATTTGTTGGATAATACCATCCTTCATAATTACAATTCTATCTGACATAACCATTGCTTCTTCTTGGTCATGTGTAACAAAGATGAATGTGATACCTAGATTCTTTTGCATTTCCTTAAGCTCATATTGCATGTTAACTCTTAGCTTATGGTCAAGTGCTGAAAGTGGTTCATCTAATAATAGAATTTTTGGCTTTAAAATAATAGCACGTGCAATCGCAACTCTTTGCATTTGTCCGCCTGAAATCTTATCAATCTTTCTGCTTTCATAGCCAGCAAGATTTACAAGCTTTAATGCTTCAGTAACAGATTCCTTAACCTTTTCATTTAGATATCTCTTGACATCAAAATATGAAGGCTTAGTTTTACCTTGAGCTTTACCAATCTTTTGGTTATAAGCTAAAGCATCTGCTTCTACTTGTTCCTTTCCACCATAGAAATTAATTAAAAATTTTCTACCGCGGTTTACTAACCCGAATGCGACGTTATGGAATACGTCTAGATGTGGGAATAGTGCGTATCTTTGGAATACAGTATTAATAGGTCTTGCATAAGCTGGAAGATCATTAATAATTTTTCCATTTACAATAATTTCGCCACTAGTAGGATACTCGAATCCTCCAATCATACGAAGTGTTGTAGTTTTACCACAACCTGAAGGACCTAATAGAGTAATAAATTCATTTTCGTAGATATCTAAGTCAATGTTATCTACGACACAATTGTCACCGTAAAATTTTACGATGTTGTGTAATTCGATAATAGGTTTATTCACCTGTGCTTTTACCGAACCGAAAAGTCATTGCTTTTCGTTGCTTCCTTTCCTAAAAAATATTTAAATTTTTTGGCTTGTGACTGGATATTTATTTTTGTATATTTATTTACCATAAACGCGCCTAATTTTTGCCACATTTATTTTATGACGATATAAATTATAAAGTAAATTTTCAAAAAATCAATAACAAATTAAAAAAAAATAAATACTACAAAAAAATGTAGTATCTATTCCATCTTCTTTTTTCTAGTTTCTTTAATTGTAACCATCATATTTTCATCTACAGATTTAGTGATAAATGCACTAGATCCGATGGTTGTATTTCTGCCAATTACAGTGTTACCACCAAAGATTGAAGCACCAGAATATATAGTGACATCATCTTCAATTGTTGGATGTCTTTTTACGCCCTGTAAAGCATGTCCTTCCCTTAAAGATAGGGCACCTAAAGTAACACCTTGATATATTTTAACTCTCTTTCCAATTACACAGGTTTGACCAATTACGATACCTGTACCATGGTCGATAAAAAATGATTCATCTATTTTTGCGCCTGGGTGAATATCGATACCTGTTTTAGAATGTGCATATTCAGATAATATTCTTGGTAAAATTGGAATATTCATCTCGTATAATGCGTGAGCTATTCTATATACTGTTATAGCGTATAATCCTGGGTAGCATAAAATAATTTCTGTTTTATTAGCTGCCGCAGGATCTCCATCATAGATAGCTTGAATATCAGTTTGAAGTAAATAATCTATTTGAGGAATTTGTTCTAAAAATCTATCTGCAGCCTCCTGTGAGCATAATTCACAGTTAAAGCATTCAAATTCCTTTAGAGAAGCTAAAAGATTAGCTAAATCCTCTCTAATACATTTAGTTGTTTCATCTAAATACTTATTAATATCATCAAATTTTTCTAATACACCAGGGAAAATAAGACATCTAACTGAATTGATAAAGCATTCAATGTCTTCAGCTGGTATAACATCTATTGTTATTTCTTCTTTTTTCTTATTTTCTAACCACTCTTTAAAATTCATAACAACACCTCGAAGATATGTATTTCATCAATTTTAACATTTAAATAAGTTCATTTCAATAATTTATATGTTTATTGAGCAGTTTTTTCCCATACTGCATATAAAATAGTGCCTTCTGTTAAAGTTTTAGGGAATTTAATAGAATAGCAATATCTTTTAGCTCCTCTATCAATATTATACAAATCATCGTATTCAAAATATTTATATTCTAGTTCAACATCTATTTCTTTTGAATCTTTAGTATATGAGAAACCTTTAAATTCATATCCATCTCTATATGGAATTTCTATTATATCAGTAGTTTGTGCATAGCCCATATTACCCCAAATACTATATCCACCAATCTTATTATTCTTTTTAGATAAATAACTATTTGAGTTTTCATGATAAGTATAACTATATAGATATCCTTTACTAATATCACAATCTGTACATATTGAACATCCATTAAAATAGTTGCTATTATTTATATCGACATCATTAAGTAAAAAATTATAATCTAAATCTGTGTATACGGTTGAGTTTTTGAAAGCAAATTCTTGAATAGATTCGATTGTATTATATAAATATACTGTACAATAAGTAGCTGTAAATATACCTTGTCCAATTATCTTTAAACTCTTAGGTAATATTATTTGGTCAACATTTGGACAATATGCAAATGCCCAAACTTTTATTTCTTCTACACCTTCATCAAATGTAACAGATGTTAAATTATAACATTTTCTAAAGGCAACCGTATTAATTGTTTTGACATTTGATGGAATATGAATTTGAGTTAGCGCACTTCCTTCAAATGCTGAATTTCCAATCACCTCAACATCACTTGGAATGATTGGTGTTGTTCCATAGCCTACCATTAATGTCTTAGTTTCAGTATCAACTAAACAATTATTTTCGACTTTATATCTACTATTGCCATTTGGAAATTCTATTTTTTTCAAACCTTTTGCTTCTTGGAAATTAGAATTAGCTAAATAAATTAATGTTGAAGGTAAAAAAATTTCTTCTAGTTGGTCAATACTTTTAAATGCTTCACCTATTTGTTCAACACCCTCTTCAATAATTATCTTCCTATAATTAGTTCCAGTAAAGGCATTAGCTTCTATCCGTTTTATATGACCAGGTATTGTTAATTCTGTCAATGATGTAAAGGCAACAAAAGCACTTTTACCAATAATTTTTGCACATTCAGGAATTTCATAATATGGATTACCATAAACTATACGTTCTGTTTCTTTTTCAATTATATAATTATTTATACATTTAAAATAAGGATTATCATCTGGTATATCAATATTTTCAAGTTCATAACATTCTTTAAATAAAGGATTTCCTAGATTCTTTACTGTTTTACTAAATTTAATTGTTTTTAAAGAGCTTAAATTACTTATAGAATTCCCAAATAACCTTTCTACACCTTCAGGGAAAACTAATTCCTTGATGTTTATTAAATCCACGAATGTTTCGCTATATATAACGTCCATATTTGGAGAAAACTTAATTCTTCGTAGATTGTTACATTTAGTAAAACCTAAGGCTTTAATAACAGTATCTGAATAAATCGCACCAGTTATGTTGTGAAATTCTTTTATATGGTCAATTTCATTTACTGGTAGCCCGTTATATTCCTTTGGAAAAACCAATTTTCCTTCTAATACAGCACCTTTCTTTGGAGAAGCTCTATAATATGAATTGCTCATTAATCTATAATCAAATTGATCAGCTTGGTCTTTAATTTGATAATTTATAACATCTGACATATCTGATTTAAATGAATCATTATATGCTATAACGCTTAAATTATATTCTCCAACTTCATCTAATAATTCAAAGATATCAAATTCATTATCTTTTACATCATATGTCTTAGTATCAGAATTAATTTGTTGAATGGAAACAGTATAGCCTTTTGCGTTTTCTACCTTATCCCATTTTAAATATTCTTCTTTTGTTAAAGTAAGGTTTTGTGGTGATTCTAATTTATTACTAATATCATCATCATTTTTGTTATTACAGCCTGTAAGCATCACTAGTAAAACTGCAATTATAATTACAATAAAATAATTAATATTTTCTATTTTCTTAATTTTCATAAACAAAGTCCCCCAACTTTTGCTATAAAACGAATAATACTCAATAATTATTTTACTATAACGAATATTCTTTAACAACCGCTTTAATGAAAATAGTTAATAATTTTCTTTAATTGGAGACCTTTTTTTTGTATAATTATTAATGGTTGAGGTATTTTAAATGAAAACTATAGAAACTTCTACAATAACAAAAGAAATAAAAAGATTATGTATTGAAGCTGCAACCTTTATTGGCGATGATGTTTTAAATAAAATAAGACAAGCCAAGGAAAAAGAAAAAGGTCTTGCTAAAGACATTTTAGATCAAATCATTGAAAATGATATTATAGCTAAAAATGAATTTGTTCCAATGTGCCAGGATACTGGTATTACAATTGTTTTTGTTGAAATTGGAAACCAAGTATTTATTAATGGAGATTTAAATGAAGCTATTAATGAAGGCGTAAGACAAGGCTACACAGAAGGCTTTTTAAGAAAAAGTGTAGTTGCTTCTCCTTTAAATAGAAAAAATACATTTGATAATACTCCTGCTATCATACATATTAAATATAATGTTGGTGATAAGCTAAAGCTAACAGTTTGTCCTAAGGGAGCTGGCTCTGAAAATATGAGTAAGGTTAAAATGCTAGTACCAGCCGATGGAGTAAATGGTATTAAAAAATTTGTTAAGGATACTATTTTAGAAGCTGGAGGTAGAGCTTGTCCTCCTTTAGTTGTTGGAATTGGTATTGGTGGTAATATTGAAAAGGCAGGAATTTTAGCTAAGGAAGCTCTTCTAAGGCCTTTAGATGATGAATCGAGTGATAGTGATGCCAATAGATTAGAAAAGGAATTACTGGCCGAAATTAATGAACTAAATGTTGGTCCTATGGGTTTGGGCGGTAAGACTACTGCCCTAGCTGTTAAGGTTAATTTATATTCATGCCATATTGCCTCCCTTCCTGTATGTGTTAATTTACAGTGTCATGCGGCAAGACATAAGGAGGTTATTCTATGAAAATAAATTATCCTTTTGATAAAGATAAATTAAAAGAATTAAAGGCTGGAGATGTTGTTGAATTTTCTGGCGTTATATATACTGCAAGGGATGCAGCACACTTAAGAATTGAACAAATGATAAATAATAATGAAGAATTACCTTTTGATTTATCAAATTCATTCATTTATTATGCAGGGCCTACTCCAACTAAGCCAGGTAAGGTTATAGGTTCAATTGGTCCTACTACTTCATCTCGTATGGATAAATTTGCTTATTTAATGCCAAAACTAAATGTTGTTGGTACAATAGGTAAGGGACCAAGAGATAAGGACTGTACAAAATATTATATTGATAATAAGATATTATATTTTATAACTACAGGCGGCTGTGGAGCTTTACTTGCTAAAAGTGTTAAGGAAGCTCAAGAAATAGCTTTTAAGGACTTAGGACCTGAATCAGTTAAAAGATTAGTCGTTGAAGATTTTAAAATGATTTTAGCGATTGATTATTATGGTAATAATATATTTGAGAGGGATTAAAAATGGGATTAAAGGAAGAATCATTAGAATTACACAAAAAGAATCATGGTAAATTAGAAATTAGATCAAAGGTTAGAGTTAAAAATAAAGAAGATTTAGCTTTAGCTTATACTCCTGGTGTTGCCTATGCTTGTAAGGAAATTGAGGCAGATAAGGAAAATGCTTATGTATATACTTCTAAGGCTAATATGGTAGCAGTTATATCAGATGGCTCTGCCGTACTTGGCTTAGGTAATATTGGTCCTTATGCTGCTATTCCAGTTATGGAAGGTAAATCAATTTTACTAAAAGAGCTTGCAGGAGTTGATTCAATTCCTATCTGCTTAAAAACTCAAGATGTTGAAGAAATAATTAGAACATGTAAGATCTTAGAGCCTACACTTGGTGCTATTAATCTAGAAGATATTTCAGCACCACGCTGTGTAACAATTGAAAGACGTCTAATTGAGGAATTAGATATTCCAGTATTCCATGATGATCAGCATGGTACTTCTATCATTGTTGCTGCTGCATTTTTAAATATTCAAAGATTTACAAAAAGAAATTTAAAAGATTTAACTTTGGTTATGTCTGGTACAGGTGCGGCTGGTTCAATGGTTGCTAAGATGCTAAAAAAGATTGGCGTAGGAAAAATCTATGCTTATGATATTACAGGTGTAATTGACAAGAAAAAATATGATTCCTATAATTTCTTAATTAAAGAATTAATAGATCAAGGTATTTATGATACTCCAGAAAACCATGATGGCACACTTGCTTCTATTTTAAAGGGTGCTGATGCATTTGTTGGTGTTTCTGCTCCAAATCTAGTAACTAAAGAAATGGTTAAAACTATGAATGATAAGCCAATAATTTTTGCAATGGCTAATCCAACTCCTGAAATTGCTTATGAGGATGCTAAGGAGGCTGGTGCTTATATTGTTGGTTCTGGACGTAGTGATTATCCAAATCAAATCAATAATGTTTTAGCCTTCCCTGGCTTATTTAAGGGTGCTTTAGCAGTTAGAGCTAGAAAGATTAATGAAGAAATGAAGCTTGCTGCAGCTTATGCTATAGCAAACATTATTTCAGATGATGAATTATCATGCGATTATATAGTTCCAGATCCATTTGATTCTAGAGTTGCTGAGGCTGTAAGTAAGGCGGTTGGTGAGGCAGCAATTAAAACTGGGGTTACAAAATAAAAAAATAAGGATAGCTTAGCAGCTATCCTTTTAATTTACGCTAAATTTAAATTCTTTTTACAATCTAATATTCTTTGGCATACATCCATATAATAATGCTTTTCAGCTCTTAAAAAGAAATCTAGGGCAAGTCTATAAGACTTTTCAGTTCCTATTCCTTCATAATAGCAATTAGCTATATAATATTCAGCTTCACCAATCCCATCATTAGCGGCCTCATAAAACCATTTAAAAGCTTCATTGTAATCTTTATTAACGCCACGACCATTATAATAGTTTTTAGCCAATTCAAGCTCTGATTTTGCATCACCTTGTTCAGCTCTTTTTAATAAAGATTCAAAATTCATACCCCTAATCACTCCTAAAAATCTAAGATACCGAAAACGATTTCTAAAATGATTATATAATTATTAATTTTTAAAATCAATAAGTTTTTTATTTTTCTTTTACTAAATATTGTTTGATCTCGCAAACATACATTTTATGGATATCATCTGATGCATAGAATTGTTCCTTTAATTCTTCTGGAAGGTCATTATATGAAAGCTCAATTCCATATAATTTTTGTAATTTTAAAACCTCTTCTGCCTCTGCAACATAATAACAATTCATATCAACATCTAAGGCTGCATGAAGATTTGTTTTTTCAAATTTTTCACAGTTTCTTCCTGATTCACTTCCAAAAAATACTTTAGCATCCTTATATTCATCAGATACAAATGATAATGTTACACTTTTAGATTCTTCCATAAATTTATATGTATATCTAGATTTTCTAATAAATAAAAAGCATATAGGCTTATTCCATAATACACCAATACCACCCCATGATACTGTCATACCATTTAGACCAACTTGTCTATCACCGGCTGTAACTATACCCCAAGTTTTATTAAATTTGTCAAAAACCTTTGAAAATTCATCTAAATTCTTCTTTAACATTTCCTATACCCCCGCTAGTACTAAGATTACTGAAATTAAATTATTTATCATATGAACAGCAATTGTAGCATATATATTTTTATTTGATTTATGATATATAAAACTAAAGCTTACTCCTGCAAACACATAAGGAGTTGCCCTTAAAAGCCATAACCCAAAATTACCATCAATAGGTGTTGATATCATATGTGGTATTGTAAAAAATAATGTTGAAACTAAATATGATACCCAGATTGGAGCAAAATCTAATAATTTAAAGATTGATTTTCTATATACAAATTCTTCTATTATTGGAGCCATTAATACAACTGCTATAATCATTGGAACGGCTCCACCATTTTTTATAATTGAAACAATTGTATTTTGATTATTTGAATTTCCTACATTTTGTAATAAAAGATCGAAACAAATTGAAATTATTGTAAAAACAACTGTGGCAATTGGAATAAATAATGCATAGAATTTTGGTCTTTTTGTTAAGTCTATAAAATCATTTTTAAAATCTTTATATAAAAAGCCAATTATGAAAGCTAAGCTTATTGAATAAATTATTAAATTACTTATCGATAATATATGTCCATAAGCCTTTAAATAATTTTCTGTTGCGTCTGCAATAGGTCTTGTTCCATCTAAAAATTTTATTAAAATATCATAGTCTAAATTATTACTAGATGAATAATTTCTTGCCATCATAATGATAATTAGGGAACCGACTATAAATTGATTTAATAAATAAATGGCTATAATTAGTAAATATTTATTCTTTTTAACTTCTGATGCAACTTGATTTTCCATTTTTATCTCCCAAAGAATCGATACTAGCCATAATTATAACTAGTACAATCATATAATAATACATTCCATATGTGTTATCAATAAAACCGTATATATCTATAAAGAAATAACCCATAAGCATAATCGCAAATATTTCTTTATCAACATTTCTTAATCCTTTATATTTATCTATAAAATGGATTATTAAAAATGCTATACCTAAATTACCACCAACAACCATCATTTCAAATAAAGTCGAATGATATACAATTTGACATAGCTGAACACCACTTCTTGTGAAGCTGTTTGAAAGTTCAGCTATAAATCCAGTACCAAATGTCATTCTAATAAAATCAAATGAATAGAATGTATAAGCATTTTTCCAAAACTCAAAGCGGTTGTTATCACCTAATCTATCTAAAAATACTCCATTAATTACAATGTTATAAAAATAATTACCAATACCAAATGCTGCTTGTATAGTTACCAAAAATAGCATTGCAGAAAAAGCTATTAGCATACTATATAATAGCTTATTTTTAGCCTTTATAAAGCCATATATACAAAGGGATGCTAATTCCATAAAGCCAATTAAATATGTGCCTCTAGATAAAGTTAATAATACACCAACACCTATAAATAATATCGCAAGCATATTTAATAAATATTTTTTCCAATCATGACTTTTTATAAATGTTATAAAGGCAAAAGGCATAGCCATTAAAAGTAATATTCCAGCTTCATTTGAACATCCCCAGCCTAAGCTATAAAATGTTACAGTTTTTAAATCTAGATTTGGATAATTTACCTTTAAAGTATATAATTCAACCATTTCTTCAAATACTATAACTATAGCCATAATTATCATGGATACTTTTAATGTTTCAAATGATTTATCATTCAATAATAAGGCAAATATAAAATAAATAACAAAATATAAAAAGTAAGAAAAATAAACTAAATACATTACTTCCATTCCTGCTGGAATAATATTATACCAGAATATAGGTAATATTGTTGAAATAGAGAGTAATAATAAACCTCGCCAAGATTTTAAATTCTTAAAGCATAATTCTTTATTTCTTATTTTTCTAATTAAAAATATTAAAAAGCATATTGCAAATAATATAAAGCATATAATTATTCCAATTGGAAATGAATTATTATGATAGCCATCCCTATTTGATATTATAAAGAATAATCCAACAGGAATCATATATTTAAAATCATCAAATAATACTATGGCAACACCACCTATTATAACAACAGCCCCTAATATATATAAAAAGAAATAATCCCAACAAAAAAAAGTCAAAATGGCTAGGACTATGATATAAATATATTCAAATATTTTATTATCACTTAATCTCTTCAACATTTTGACTTCCTCTTTTGACATAAATTATATAATTATTATATCAAAAAATTTATTAAATTAACATTATAAAGTATGTTTTAATAATTCTTCTGTTGATTTAGGAGATAAATCAGCAGCTGAAATATCAAAAACAGTTCTAGCACCGCATTCTCTTCTTGAATTTAGTTTATAAGCAGCTCTTGCGTAAGCTACAAGTACACTACCAGTGAATTCAGGATTTGAATCAAGCTTTAATCTATATTCAATAACATGATTAACATCATCAGATGTCTTTCCTGATCTAATTACAAATCCACCATGAGGAATACCATTGTGGTTCTTTTTTAATTCCTCTAGTGAAATGAAATTTACTGTTGTATCATAATCAGCAAAATAATTTGGCATTTCCTTAATTTCTTTTTCGATTCTTGCTAGATCAGCACCTTCTTTAGCAACTACATAGCACTCACGTTTATGCATTTGACGAGCTGTAAATGTAGGATTCTTACCAGCTCTAACAGCCTCTAGTGCGCTTTCGATAGGAACTGTATATTGCCTTGCATCTAGGACACCTTCGATTCTTCTAATCGCATCAGAATGTCCTTGAGATACACCCTTACCCCAGAATGTGTATGCTGCGCCATCTGGAAGAACAGCTTCCATAATAGCTCTATTTAAAGAAAACATACCTGGATCCCAACCAGTTGAAATAACTGTAATCTTTTTAGCTTCTACTGCATTCTTATCTACATTTTTATAATGGTCATAAACCTTTGCGTGTGTATCAAATGAATCTACACAGTTAAAATATTTAGCTAATTCTGGTGTTTGAGTAGGTAGATCAGTTGCTGAACCACCACAAATAATCATAACATCAATTTTATCTTTATATTTTAAAACATCAGCTGATGATGCTACCTCTGCCTTTGAATTAATTTTAACATCCTTAGGATTTCTTCTTGTAAATACGGCAACAAGGCTCATATCAGGGTTTTTAAGTATTGCCTTTTCAACACCTCTTGCTAAATTACCATATCCATAAATACCAATTTTAATCATAATAACAATCACTCCTTAATTAAACACAAACATTATACGACTAAAATTTTAAATTAGCAATAAATTTCGAAATATTTTATAACAAAAATTACTAATATCGAATTTTATTCGTGAAATTTATTAAAAACATTAATTGCAGTAGTCTTATTAATGCCTGCTTTTATCAATTCTTCTACACTTGCCTTTTTAATTCCATCAATATTGATGAAATATTTTAATAATTTTTCCTTACCAACCTTACCTAAGCCTTCTATACCATCAAGCTGTGATGTAAAAAAACCTTTTGCCTTGGTTGATCTAAAAAATGAAATGGCAAAATCATGTACTTTTTGAGAAATATCTGCAAGTAATAAGAATACCTTTGAATTCTTATCTATATTTATAAATTCATTTTCATAATATAAAATTGTCGCCTTATGATGGTCATCCTTTTGTATACCACAAATTGGAATAGCCAAGTTCAAAGATTCAATTACTTCCTTTGCGGCATTAACTTGGATTTGACCACCATCCATAATTATTAAATCTGGAAGCTTATCATCTTCCATAACAAGCCTAAAATATCTTCTGTAAATGATTTCCTTCATTGTGGCATAATCATTTGCCCCAACGACAGTCTTAACATGGTATTTTCTATATTCCTTTGTGGCAGGTCTACCATTTATATAGCATACCATGGCAGATACTGGATATTCACCAAATAAATTTGAGTTATCGAAGGCCTCGATACGCTCTGGTGCGTCCATATGAAGTAGATTCCCTAATTCTTCTATCGCATCAAGCTTTTTTAATACCTGATTCTTATAAATGTTTCTCTTATTTTCTAAATTAAATTTAGCATTATATAAAGCCATATCAAGTATTTCTTTTTTCTTACCGATTTGGCATGATACGAAAGTAATATCTAATAATTCTTCAAGCTCATTATATTTATCAAAGCCAATAATTGAAAATTCTTTTGGTTTAGTATTTAGGTCATAAAATTGATATAAATAATTTATTATTTGGCCTTCGAAGTCTTCATATCTATCAATTATTGTTTGATGATTTTGAACTATATTACCTAATCTAGTAATTATTATATTAATAGAAATTGAATCATCATCTAAATAGATACCAATATAATCTCTATTTGTTGAATCGTTAATAGAGATTTTTTGTTTTAATGATACCTTATTAATTGCCTCAATTAGATTTCTAATTTCGATAGCCTTCTCAAATTCTAAATTATTTGAGGCTTCTTCCATATCACTATTTAGCTTTTTTATTATTTCATCAGTATTACCATTTAAAAATGATGCTGCCTTTGCTCTATATTCTTGATAATCTAAATTGTCATTTATACAAGGACCAAGGCACTGCTTCATATGATAATATAGGCATTCCTTCTTTGGTATATGAGTACACTTTCTAAATGGATAAATCCTATTTAATAGATTTAGAGTAACTCTTGCCTCATATACATTTGGATATGGACCAAAATATCTAGCCTTAAGCTTTCTATTTCTTGTTACTATTAATCTTGGATATAATTCATTAGTTAAGGCTATATATGGATAGGTTTTATCATCTGTAAGCATAATATTATATTTTGGATTATATTCTTTAATTAAATTAATTTCTAAAACTAAAGCTTCAAGCTCTGATTTAGTGATTACATAATCAAAATCCTCTATTAGACTTACTAATTTAGTTGTTTTAGCATTATGAGCTCCATGGAAATAGCTTCTAACTCTATTTTTTAGATTTTTAGCCTTACCAACATAAATTATTGTTCCATCCTTATCCTTCATTTGATAAGAGCCAGGTAAATCTGGCAATAATTTAAGTTTTTCTTTAATTGTTTGATTCATACCTGGCTCTCCTTTTTAAATATTTTTTAAATAATCTTCTATTTCTTTCTTATGCTTTCCATAAAAAATTATATGATGATTTCCACAAGGCTTTGTTAAAATATCTGAAATGTCATTATCAAATAAAACCTCAATTTGTGTTCTACATAAATTTGAATCATCTAAATTTCTAATAATTTTGCCTTCCTCAAGGAAATAATCAAATAAATTGCTAGATAATCTAAATACTGTAACATCATCCTCATATAAATAGCCTTTAATTGCTACACCTGTTCTTGATTCAAAATGAGTATCAAATTTATAATCCTTTACCATATTTAAAGGTATTGTACAGTGAGCAAAAACTATTTTCTTATTTTCTATATCAATTCTTGATGGATTAGCTTGGAATACATCATTTCCGCTTATCTTTTTAGCTACAAGCATAGATATCATAGCCATAATATCTCCTTCGCAGCTTGAAATGATATTTTTATCATTTAATAAGGCTAAACCCAAACAGCCAGTTGATTTTAAAGGCTGTAATAAGTCAAAACATCTAACGCTAAAGCCATCAAGCTTATTTTTATTACAAATATTTGAAAATGCTTGATATATCTTTTTAGCTTTATTTAATTCTTCTTTATCGAATTCCTTTAAATCAATTTTTAAATTATCAAAGCTAAATTTATCAAATTCATTTTTAACCTCATCAAGCTTAATATCAACTAAATCAATTCCAAACTTATTTTTAACATCTTTATAATTAGGAACTGATGAAATTAACCAATCAGATGGTTTACCTATTACACCTAATTTAGAATTTTTAATTGCCTTTATGTTTATAGAAAGCTTTTCTAATTCTTTTATTCTTTTTCCAATATATGAAATATTACCATGAATGATTTCACCTTTTTTATTATTTAAATTAAGGTAAGTTAATATTTCTAATGAGGCAGCCAAGCTATTATTATTTCCTGAGGTTAAAAAATAATATGGCTCCTTTAATTTATCAAATTCATTTAAAAATAATCCTTCTGATCCTCCAGATGATATAAATATTAATTTTAAATCACAATCATAATCATCTAAATTAGAAAATATTATTTTATCATTAATTTCATTTTCAATTTCAGCTATAAATCTTTTAGTTCCAACATCAAATTCATCATATGTATGAAGTGATGATTTAAATGAAGACAATTTGATCATTTTTCTTCCTCCATTTCCTTTTTCGCAATTTGATATGCAAATTTACCATTAACTAGGGCTATAGGTGTCCCACCAGGAAGATATAGCCACTGATTTGCCATAACAAAATTTGCTAAATTATTTATTTTAAAGCTTCTGACTAAATGATTAGCCTTAGGTATTAGGCTATATGTCATAAATGTACCCTTATATGAATTATTATATCTTTCATATGTTAAAGGTGTAACTACATCTAAAGGTATAAAATCATCATTATAAAGCTCTTCAAGCTTGTTTTTATAAAATAATGATATTTCATCCTTTAATTTATTATAATCTTCTTTATTTAAAGATTTTAAATAATCATATTCCTTATCATATGTTGTAAGCATAACAGATATTGTATTATAGCCATCATTAGATAGAGTTTTATCATAACCATACCATCTAAATGATAAATAATCATATTTGTTGTTTAAAAAGCTATAATCTTCTATTTTTTTAACAACTACTTCATTATCAAATATCTTTTTAGTTTTATAGTTAGCTATAATAAAGCTATAGGTAGGATATGTTTTATCCATTTCAATATATGGAGTCATTTCATATTTATTCTTTAATAAATTATTAAATGTATAATGAATATCTATACTTGATATTACATAATCAGCATACACTTTTTCATTATTTAAAATAATACCTTTTGTAATATCATCTTCTATAATTAATTCATTAATATTTGAATTATAAATAATCTTACCACCTAAATTTATAAAATTATTAACCAAATTATTTCTAATTGTACCTGATCCACCTTCTGGTAAATCAGCATTACCATTCATGAAATTACCTAAGGTCATTAAAAAATAAAAGGCACTAAAGGTTTTATTAACCATAGAATTTAAAAATGCATATCTAATTATTTTTGAATTAAATCTATTTGCTAGATCCTCCATACTTATTTTCATATAAGAAATAGTTTTTCTTAAAATAGATTTTTCAGGAATAATTGGATAATTTATTAAATCAAATGCTATATCTGAATAATTTTCATAACAATTTAAGGCTTTAATAGCCTCAATTAGCTTTTCAATTTCTTCTTCATCATTTTCTGAATATTTTAATAATTCATTTTTGAATTCTTCTACATTTCTTCCGATTCTAAAAATATTTCCTTCATATTCAGTTACATAAAAATATTTTAATTTAACAATTTTAGTATTATTTAAGCCACCAACTGTCTTCCATAGCTCATTAATTTTGGTGCCATCCT
>JAEEGL015226735.1_pt1 | contig 29280 bp, 29 predicted proteins | sample 9134231 | NCBI WGS metagenome assembly JAEEGL01 (sample SAMN16246548, study PRJNA631951) | gut metagenome | biome: gut microbiome; feature: rumen; material: fiber-attached | host: Bos | place: Iran: Karaj | collected 2018-10 | reverse complement strand
GGACTCGTGTATCTCATGGTATGATTTTAGGATCAGATAATCAAAAGATGAGTAAATCTAAAGGAAATGTTATTAATCCTGATGATATTATTGAGGAATTTGGTGCGGATACCTTAAGAGTTTATGAAATGTTTATGGGAGATTATCAAATGGATGCTCCTTGGAATACAGATAGTTTAAGAGGATGTAGAAGATTCCTTGATAAAGTAATTCGTTTAAAAGATAAAATTAACGATAAAGAAGGATTTACGGAATCACTTGAAGCATTACAAAATAAAACTATTAAGAAAGTAGAATATGATGCTACTCATATGGGTTATAATACAGTAATTTCTTCTTTGATGATTTTAACAAATGCTTATGATGATTTGGATTCTATTACAAAAGAAGATTATCATTTATTATTAACTTTATTAAATCCAACAGCTCCTCATATTACAGAGGAATTAAATGAACAAATTGGTTATACTCCTATTTGTGAAGGAGAATGGCCTAAATATGACGAAGAAAAGACTCAAGAAGACTTTAAAGAAATTGCTGTTCAAGTAAATGGAAAAGTACGTGGAACGATTAAGATTTCTATTCATGATAATGAACAAACAATTCAAGAAAAAGCTATGGAAAACGAAAATGTAGAAAAGCATCTTGAAGGAAAAGAGATTGTTAAAGTTATTGTTATTAAGGGTAAAATTGTTAATATTGTTGTGAAATAAGAGGAGGAATCCTCTTATTTTTTTGACTTTTTTCTTATTTTATGGTATAATTAAGCAACTATTGGGGGTATGTTGTGTGGATAAGGTTGTAGTAGTAGAAGGGCAAACTATTCCAAAAGAATTATATGACTTTTTTATGACGGGATTTAAGGAAAGTTTTGCTTATTCTAGTTTATCTGTTGAAAGTGCTTTTGAAAAATTAGAGGACTTAGAAGCAGAATTGAAGCAAATAAGAGATGATTTTGCTTTTGAATATTATAAATTATTAGATCCAATTGAAAGACGTAGAATTGATGGATTCTTAAGACGTTTTATTGTCTTTAAAGGTTTCCAATATGGTATTATTGTTGGAAATATGAATCCTAATTGTCCACAAAGAGAAGTAGATGCTAACTTTGGTCAATTCTTTAAATATATGGCTAGCGAAATGCATTATTTCATTAAGTTTGATGATAAGGGTGATTTCGATGAGAGAGCTACCTATAAAAGAATTGGTGAAATGTTTGCTTTGGCCTTTCATAAGAAAAGAGCTTATGATGAAGCTTATAATATGAAAAAAGACCATTTAAATGCTTTTGACTATGCAATGTCTTTAGATAAAATTGGAGTACCTGAAATTATACGAATTAATAGTATTGTTAATCAATCTAATCCGGATAAAGAAGAAGGATTTAAAAGAACTAATAATGCCATTATGGGTGCTAAATTCGAGGTTGCTGATAAGACAGTAGTTCCTTATGAAATGCAAAGATTAATGGCAGAATATAAGAATAACTTTGGATTAGAAATACTAGATTATAAAGATCCAACAATTTCTTATAAAGAAAGAAAAAGACGTATTCTTAAAATTTGTGAAAGAGAAGCTATTTTCCATATTCGTCTAGAAAGAATTCACCCTTTTGCAGATGGTAATGGTCGTACTGGTCGTATTATTATGAACAAACACTTAATCGATGAACAACTTGCACCTGTTTTATTTACAGACTATGTTTCTGAAGATTATCGTAGATGTATTGAACAATTTGATTATGAATCATTAGCTAAGATTATGGCTGATAGTTCTTCTCAATTGTTATCTAACTGGATTTCTATGAAGAGAGCTGGTATTAAAACTAGAAAAGCGGAACAAAGTAATGAGAAACTTGCTAGTATCGGAAATCCATTCTCTGAGAGAAAGAAATTGTTTTATCATTAAAAGAACCGTTCTTGTTTGAACGGTTTTTTTTGTGTATAATGATAATGGAGGATACTATGAAAAAGGATATTACAATGAGAAAACATAACTTTGTTAAGGGTGCTTTTATTACTACCTTTGGAATTGTTATTAGTAAACTTCTTGGGATTCTTTATGTTATCCCTTTTCATGCTGTCATAGGAGAAAAAGGTGGAGCATTATACGGATATGCTTATACGATTTATGCTATTTTTATGTCTATTGCTACAGCGGGAATTCCTCTTGCTATCAGTAGAGTTGTATCAGAATATCAAACTTTAGGATACTATGATACAAAAAAACGTGTATTTGCTTTAGGGAAGAAAGTATCATTCTTATTAGGATTTATTTCTTTCTTACTAATTGTTTTACTAGCACCACTTCTTGCAAAAGCAGTACTAGGTAATGTTACTGGTGGTAATACAGTAGAAGATGTTACTTTTGTTATTCGTGTGATTGGAACGGCTATCTTAATAGTTCCTGTTTTAAGTATTTATAGAGGATATTTTGAAGGGCATCGTTTTATGAGTCCTCCTTCTATCTCTCAAGTAATAGAACAAATTGTTAGAGTTACTATTATCATTTTTGGTAGTTATTTATCTTTAAAAGTATTTCATTTTGATTTGAAGAGTTCTGTTGGTATTGCTATTTTTGGAGCTACTGCTGGTGCTATTGCATCTTACTTATATTTGGTAGAAAAGAAATGGAAAAATAGAGGTCGTTTTAATGAAAAAATTAGACCAGTAAATGAGCCTATTGTTTCGGATAAAGTTATTTTAAGAAAAATAGCAATTTATGCTGTACCTTATATTATGATTGATATTTTTAAATCTCTTTATAACTGTGTAGATATGGTTACTGTTGTTAAGGGACTTGTTCATTTTGCTCATTATAGTGCAGTGGATGCTGAGACTATTTATTCTATGTTATCTACTTGGTCTAATAAATTTAATATGGTTGTTTTAGCAATATCTAGTGGTGTTATTGTTAGTTTAATTCCTAATCTTACAGAAAGTATTGTTAAGAAGGAACAAGATGATATTCAAAAGAAGATTACACAGGCTTTTAGTATTTTGTTATACTTAACCATTCCAATGACTTTTGGTATTAGTTTTTTAGCAAAACCTATTTGGTCTTTGTTCTATGGAGAGAGTGTATATGGACCTAGTGTTTTAAGTTACTATATCTTTGTTGGATTCTTTATTAGTTTGTTTACTGCGACTGTTACGATGCTACAAACTTTAAAAGATTATAAAGCTGTATTTATTAGTTTAGTGATTGGAATTATATTTAAAATCCTATTAAATAATAATTTGATTCAAGCTTTTTATCAAATGGGAGTTCCTCCTTATTATGGAGTAATTACTGCTAGTATTATTGGTTACTTAGTTTCTTTGATCTACTGTGTTATTATTCTAAATGTTCGATATAAGATACGATTTGAAAGTTTAATTAAAAATTTAGTGGATATTTTATGTGGAACATTCTTAATGGTACTAGTTTTAATTCTTATTCGATTTGTAGTACCTATTCCATCTCCTGTTAGAATGGTTAATCTCCTTCTCATTTTATTCTATGCGGTTGTAGGAATGGCTGTTTATTTTGGATATGCTTATTTCAGTAAGTTAACTAATAAAGTATTTGGAAAGGAAATTATTAATACTATTAAAAGAATTCTATTGAAAAAGTAAAGTATTGTAAAGTCTTGATTTTTTCTTTAAAATTGATGTTTTCTTTTAAATTCAATGATAAAATTAGTATAGAGGGATTATGATAAGGTGATTCTATGGTAAGCAGTGGACAAGTTACTAACGATTTATCTTCCTTTGGAACAAATCTTACTGGGTACGAGAATCAAATGCAAGAATTAGGTTCTCATTGGCAGGGAGACTCTTATGATAATTTAGTATCACAAACTAAATCTTTTCTTAGTGAGTATAAAGCTGTTATTGAAAAACAATTACAAGCTTTTGCTTCTGCTGTAGCATCTTATCAAGAATATAAGGAATGGAAAGCTAAATTACAAGCTGCTCAAGCAGCATTAGCTTCTTTAGAAGAAGATAATCCTGCTAGGGCAAATTATTATTCTGTTATTTCAGAATGCCAAGCTAAGATGGATGAGTTACGAGAAGTTATTAATGGAAAGTTAGGAGAAGCTTCTTCTCCAACGTTATCTGCTACAGCAATTGGTAATGTTGCAACTCCTATTGCGGATGCTGCTCAACCAACTGAACATCTTAATATTAATGCTGGTATTCGTCGTGGATCACGTGAATTAACAAATGAAGCTTCTGTAGAAGCATATGCTCCTAATAGTTCAGAAGGTGTTAAACAAGCATTAACTACTGCATTTCAAATTGCTCAAGATGATAGTCATGGATATTCTCAAAATACACGTTATGGAAATCCAAATTATGACTGTTCTTCTTTCGTAATTACTTGTTGGGAATCTGCTGGTACTGGTGTTAAATCACAATACAAAGCTAAGACGACATGGAATATGAAAAAAGCTTTCCTAGAATCTGGTCAATTTGAATGGATCCCTGGAACTCAAGCGGTTGAGGATTTACGACCAGGAGATGTTTTATTAAATCAAAAACAACATACCGAAATGTATATTGGTAATGGTATGATGGTTGGAGCACATGGAGACTTCGATGGTAGCAACGGAGATGGAAATGGAAGAGAAATTGGAGTTTGTCCTTATTCCGGTAAATGGGAAGGTGTTTTGCGTTATAAAGGAGACGCAAATAATCTAAGTTTTCAAATATAATATGTTTTCTTGAAAAGAGGTGAAATCTCATGGTAAGTAGTGGTACAGTAAGTAGTGATTCCAGTTCTTTTGTAAGTAATATTGGTTCTTATCAATCTGCTTTCGAAAGTCTGTCCTCAAGCTGGACGGGGCCTTCTTATGAAGGGTTATCTTCAAAAGTCGAAGAATTTATTAATGAATATAAAAGTACTGTTGAAAAACAAATGGCTGCCTTTGCAGCAGCATGCGCTTCTTATGAACAATATATTCAAGAGAAAAATGCCTATAACACAGCAATAGCAAATTATAATGCTGCTGTTTCCAATAATGATCCTAATGCAGGGGCTTATCAAGCTGAAGCAAGTCAACATAAACAAAGAATGGATCAATTAAGGGAAGAAATTAATGCGAAGTTAGGAGAGGCTTCTAGTCCTACTCTTACAGCTACAGCAATTGGTGGAGATCAAACTTCTTCTGGAAATCTTCAATTATTAAGTTCCCTAAGTGGTGGAAGTGCTGTTGAGACTGCTATTAGTACAGCTCTTCAAATTGCTGGTGATGATACTCATGGATATTCTCAAAAAACTCGTTGGGGAAATCCAAATTACGATTGTTCATCTTTTGTTATTACCTGTTGGGATTCAGCAGGAACTGGTGTTAAGGATGCGGGAGCAACTTATACTGGAAATATGAGAAAAGCATTCTTGAAAACGGGTTTATTTGAATGGATTCCGATGAGTAAAGTCACAGAATATCAAGTTGGAGATGTCCTACTATCTGAAAACTCTCATACAGAAATGTATATCGGAGATGGAAAGATGGTTGGAGCTCATGGAGATAAAGATGGTCGCAACGGAGACGGTAGCGGATCAGAAATTAGTGTTGTTAAAGCACGTAGAGGTTGGGATGGTGTCCTAAGATATATAGGACCTGGAGAACCAACACTTTCAATATAAAGGAGGAATTCAAATGTCAGTATTTATGTTAGAAACTGACGCAGCTACATCAGCTGCAAGTTCAATTAGTTCTTTGGCTTCACAAGTCGCCAATATCAGTAGTTCTGTTAGTGGATATGATACTGCTTGTGAAGATGGATTTAATTTTGCTGGAGCGAAAAGTGTAATTGCGGGGAATTTGGAAGCATGTTCCATTAAGATTAGTAATACTGCTAAAGTTATTGAATCTGTTGTTAGTCAACATACTCAATTACAAAATCAGTTAAAATTCCAAGATCCTAGTCAACAACAAGGTGGAAATAATACCGGTGGAAACAATACTTATAACGGTGGTAATAACACTGGTGGAAATAATACTTACAACGGTGGCAATAACACTGGTAGCTATGACTATTCCGGTGGAGGAGGATATTATCCATCCGGAGGCGGTGGAGGATCTTCTAAGAAAGAAGAAGAAAAAGAAGAAGAAAAGAAAGAGGAAGAAAAAGATAAGACAGGAGAAGTAAAGACCAAACTTGATAAAGTTGGATATGCTTATGCTGATGATGCTAATCTTTCTGAAGATACGAAGAAGTTATTAAAAGATGATCAATTTAAGTATGATGAAAATGGTTATGCTTTGATTGGTAATCGTTATGTTATTACTTGTGATTCTTCTGTTGCTAATGTTGGTGATGTTATTCGCTTTAAACAAAAAGATGGAAAATATGTTGAATGTGTTGTTGGTGTTACTACTGTTAGTGAGAAATACAAGAATACAGTTAACTTTATTGTAGATAAAAATGCTAGTGGTATTAAGGCTCTTGATGTTACAAAGAATTTACTTACAAATAGTACTAAGATTGAAAATATTGGAAAACTTTCTGAAGTACGTAAGAATGATTTGGTTCAAGCAATTCAAGAGGCAATGCAGGATTCTCAAACAGCAAGTACTCCTGCTGCTACAACCACTCCAACGGAAACACCAGCGCCTACTGGTGATAATAATACTGTACAAGTGTGAGGTGAATAGTATATGGCTAAATATGTATGTGATTTTGCAGAAGTGTATGCTGCAGGTGAAAAGTTATGTCAAGCTGCATCAGATATGAACTCAGCAGTAGGAACTTACTCTTCTACTATTGAGAGTGATTTGTCTACATGGACTGGTAGTGCAAAAACAAGCTTTCAGTCTACTAATACAACTCAAGTAAATGCTGCTAAGACCGATGTAGCATATATTAACGCTTTAGGAGAGTTTATTAAAAAGTCTTCTCAAAGCATTCAAAGCTTAGAAGAACAGTTAGCTGCTCTAAGCATTTAGTTAGATGTAAACCTTTGTATAATATGTTGTATATTTTACATAAGGTGTTATATAATGAAATTAGATAGGAGGATTGAAATATGTCTGGTTTACATGCTGATACAGGGGCAATGAACGTTAATGGAAAGGATACGGTTGCAAATTCAGAATACTTTGGAAATGAACGTGCAAGTCTAAGAAATAATATCGAAGGCTTAATGGGTTTATGGAGAGGTTTATCTGCAAATGAGTTTAATAAGTCTTATGAAGCTCAAGATCATAATTTAGAGGCTTTCCAACAATTATTAAATGACTTAGGTGTAGCAATTAGCAAGAGTGCAAACATCTTAAATCAAACAGAAGAAGATAATGCTAATGCTGGTGCACACTTATTTTAAGGAGGTTAGAGAATCATGAATGAATTTGAAGAGAAAGATTATGCTGGAGCAAGAAGTTATGCTGATGGTGTAAAAACAAATGCTGATAATATTATGTCTATTTTTAATGACATTGATGGAATTATGAATAATTTATATGGTTCTAATTGGGAAAGTGCGGGAGCTCAAGCTGCACAAGCTCGTTATAACGTAATCCGTAAGAACTATGAAGACTTCTATGAAAAAGTAGTTGCTATGAGAAATCATATTTATAATGTTACAGCAGCTAATGAAGAAGCAGATGCTGCAGCAAGCAACAACGTTGCAAGTATTTAAAAAGCGGAAACGCTTTTTTTTTGACATTTTTTAGACAAAGTTTCTTTTCCTTTTCATTGTTTAATTGCTCTAATAATGATACAATGATAGTAGGAATAATAGAGGTGAATACTATGAATGAATACAAAGTATCCGATTATGGTATTTTTACAAATGCTATATCAACAGCTAAAAATTTAAATACAAAGCTAGATGAAGGTAAGACATCTGTATCTCAATGTAAGAATGTTATCGGAAATGATTCTGTATTTATGGGGCCAGCTGCCGATTCTTGTAGAGATGCATTAAATTCTTCTAGTACTAAACTAGAAGGTTTAACAACAAACTTTACTACGATTGCTTCTTTCTTAGAGCAAACTTCTTCTACTTATCAAGCAGGAGATCAAGCTGCTGCTCAAAATGTATTAAATATTGGTGGTTCTGCTGGAACAGCAAATACCAATAATCCTAATCGTGACCAAATCTATAATTATTTATCTGCTAAAGGATATAATAAAGCCGCTATTATTGGTATTTTAGCAAATATTCGTGCAGAATCTAGTTATAATACGGATGCTTTAGGTGATGGTGGTACTTCTTATGGTATTTGCCAATGGCATAATAGTCGTTGGGATCAATTAAAAAGCTATTGTAGTCAAAATGGTAAAGATTCTACTACAATGGAAGGACAATTAGATTTCTTAATGTATGAGCTAGAAAATAAATATCCACAATTAAATCAAACATTAAAAAGTGTTTCTAATGATCCAAGTGGTGCTTACCAAGCTGCTTATGAATGGACTGTTAAATTTGAAAGACCAGCTAGTATGGAAGCTGGTGGAGCTAAACGTGGAAATTATGCTCAATCTGAATTATGGAATGAATATGCAAGCGTCTAAAAGACGCTTTTTTGTTCTAATATTACATTTATCGTAATAAAAAAGTGAGAAATTAATTTCTCACTTTGTTTTTTAAATGTTTTGCTGTTCTATATAATTTGAATGTTATTTTATATAGATAATACCAGAATTTTGAAGTAACTAAGTCGTATTCTCCAACTAATTCTACAACATGTCCTCCAAAACTTTTTTTGAATAGATATAATCCATATAATGGATTCTCTTTTCTAAAGTCTCCTGTAATTCCATAGAAATTATATCTCTTATATCCATGATCGATTGCATATTTTACTCCAGCGTAATGAACGGTATAAGCAGATTGGAATTGAAGTAGGTTATCATCTGTTCCGCCGAATAGAGATAATACTTCATTTCCATAGATAAGGAATAGAATTGTACCTAATATTTTTTTATCTCCATATTCTTTTTGATATTCTTCAATTTTTTCTACTTGTTTTTTTAATCTTTCAATCGCTTCTTCATCTTGTTTATTGGTTGATTCATACTTCTTTTCATTCATCTTTAGTAAATTATTATCATGTTTATAGATTCTATCTTCTAAAGCTTTCTTTGTTTCTTCTAGTTCTTGTTCGGTATTTTCTTTATACTTTTTAAAATCAATTTCTGCAAGTAAAATCTTTAGAATTCCTGTTGGATGTAGATTATCCCACATTGCTTCATAGTAAGATAATGGTCTATCAATAAACTCTCTTCTTTCTCCAGTATGTTCCATAATACTTTTGAATATTGGTAATTCTTCTCTTGTTATTTCTCTTGTTGTAATACTTGATTTTTCATTTTTACGAAGTATTTGTCTTGTTTTAGACTCCATATCTTTTTGTACTTCTTCTTCATTTCTACCATTGATTTCAATGACATGCATCCATCTAGGTTGAAGAGTATCTTGCATGGTATTAAATCCAAAGAATTTATAACCTAGTGATTTTAAGTTTTCTACTACTTCTTTATTTTCATATCCATTTTCTACGATATTTCCATTATTATCTCTTTCTTGATATTCTACATATGGATCAATTTTAATAAAAATAGCATTGTGTTTTTTGGCATACTCTTTTATTTCTTCTGTGAATACTTTTAATACTTCTTTGTCTTTATAATCAATTAAGAAACCTCTTGGAGAATAAAACATATTTTTCTTAACAATTGGTAACTCTTTTGATAATAATAATGCTCCAGCAACAATTTTATCTTTCTCATCTTTTAATCCTACATAATGAGAATCCCATCCATTTTCTTTTTTTAAATTTGCCCATTCTTCTGTTTGATGAAAAGTAATTTGTGGATGTGAATCTGCAAATGATTTAAATTCTTTTTTACTGATTTCTACTAATTTCATTTTGTAACTCCTTCTTACTTTTCTTTTTCATCATATTACGATAAATTGGTACTAATTTGGTGAATACAAAATACATAATTGGATTTGTTACATAGTCCCATTCTCCAATAAATTCAATATAATCTCCACCAAATTTCTTTTTAAATTCATGTAGACCTAATCTTGGATTATCTTCTCTTAAATCACCGATTGTTCCAAATTGATCATATATTTTAATGCCTTTATCTTTGCAATATTTAATATGTTCAAAATAGGTATTATAGTTTACATAGGTTTCTGATAAGATGTTGTGATTTCCTGCATATAGAACCCATGCTTTATCTCCATATTCTATAATCATATGAGCACTTAGAGTTAAACTTTCTCCATACTCTTTTTTATATTCTTTATATTTTTCTATTTCATTTAATATATTTTCTTTTTGTCTTGATAATTCTGCTAATTTTGCTTTAGCACTTTTACTTAGATTATCTATTGGTAAAATAGAAATTTGATTATTTATATCTTTTAGGTTTTTTTCTAAAGCTTTTAATGTTTTATTAATATGTACTTTTCCTAAGAATAGGGTAGCTTTACTATTTTCATTTCCATTAAAGATTTCATATAGTGTTTCATAATAATCTTCATTGTAAGATACAAAGTCTTTTCTATTTTCTGTTAGTGTCATTAAATGATAAAACTCTGGAATATCATCTTTTGTTCCAATTACTACTTCGGTATCTAATTTTAGAGACTTTGCTATTCTTTGTTTCGTTGTTTTAGAAAAATGACTTTCTATTTCTTCTAGACTTTGTGTTAAATCAATTCTAAAAGTATATCTAGGTTGGCTTGTTTCAAAATTCTTTGTAAATCCTAAATGTTTAAATCCACAAGACTTAATTGTTTCAAATATTTCATCAAAATCAGGATTTTCTGTTTCTTCATTTTGATAATTGATAGATGTTTTAATAATATCAGGATCTATTTTTACAAAGATAGCTTTCTTTTCTTTGGCAAATTCTACTACTTTTTTTGTCATAGTACGAACTAATTCTTTTTTCTTAAAATCTATTACAAATCCTCTTGGAGCATAAAAGTAAGTATAATTCATTGGTAATTTTTTCTCTAATAGGAGAGTTGCTCCTACAAGTTCTTTATTGTCATTTAATAATCCTAAATAATAAGGAGTTAAATTCTTTTTTGCTTTGGCAAATTCACCCCATGATAGGGATTGTAAGAAATGAGATTTTGTATTGTGATTTTTTACATAATTATCAAATTCTTCTTTTTCTATAAGGCTAAGTTTTAACATAATAAATCCTCTCTTCCTTATAACTAAGTATATCATAGTTCAAATAAATTTATGCAAAAAAAGATGAGTTGTGATAAAATAAATCCAGGCAGGTGAAGAGTATGCGTCTTAGAAATGTGAAGAATAAAGAAGAAATCTTAAATCAATCTTCTTTCTGTATCCGTGATCCATTTTCTTATATTGGTAAATGGAAGGATGTTTTTTCTAATACGAATCCTATCTATGTTGAAATTGGTATGGGGAAAGGTCAATTTATCATAGAAAATGCTAAGAAGTATCCTAATATTAACTTTATTGGGATTGAAAAATATGATAGTGTAATAGCAAAAGCATGTTTGAAAGTGGAAGAAGAACTTCCTAATTTGAGACTTGTTCGAGGAGATGCTTATGAAATTGAGAAGATGTTTGATCATGAAATTTCTCATATTTATTTAAATTTCTCTGATCCTTGGCCTAAAAAAAGACATCATCTTAGAAGATTATCTAGTCCCATATTTTTAGAAAAATATGATTCTATTTTTGTAGGGGATAAGGTTATTGAAATGAGAACAGATAATGCCCCTTTATATCAGTATTCTTTGGTTTCTTTTAGTGAGTATGGTTATACTTTAAAAAGGGTTTCTTTTGATCTTCATAAAGAAGAGATTCCAGAAGTAACTACTGAGTATGAAGATAAGTTTTCAAAAGATGATTTACCAATCTATTATGTTTTGGCCGAAAAAGATTGTCATTAAACGTAAAACTGGCTAAAAACATATACTATTTGATAAAAAAATGATATAATAATATAAGAGTAGGTGAAATATGAAAAAGCTAATTGTTTTGCTCTCTATTTCTATACTTTTTATCACTGGATGTAGTGTGATAAAGATAGATCGAAAAGATTATAAAAGTAACATTGATAATCTTATGTCTAGAAAAGTAAAAATGTATAATGTTTTTAATGAAGGATATAAGTATTATTTACCTAAGGGTCTTACCTTTTTGGAAAAAGAAGATTACAATGCTATATTAAAAGATCATCATAATAATCGTTATTATTTATATATTGATGTAATTAGTTATTATCATAATATTGAAAATGATTATCAAGAAAATGAAGAATCTTTCTATTCTAAAAAGTTAGATTATAATAAAAAAAATGGTTATATTCAAATCGATAAAGTAGAATCTAAGTACTATATTCAATTTGTTTTCCATTATGCAAAGATGGAAGCTTATGTTGAAGAAGAGGATATTGTGGATACTATTACTAATATGTGTTCTGTATTAAGAACTGTGAAGTATAACGATATCGTACTGGAGAGTCTTGTTGGAGAAAATGCTTTAGATTATAAAGAAGAAGATTATACTTTATTTAAAGCAAAATCCGGAAAAGAAACATTCTTAGATGTTGTGAAAAAGGAAGAGACAGATCAATACAAGAAAGACTTAGAAGATGAAAAAATCGATTTAGATGATTAAGTAAAGAGGTGAACTCATGGGTCTAGTAGATAAAATCAAAAATGCTCTATTTGAAGTAGAGTATGTTGAAGTAGATGAAGCTCCCAAAAAAGAAAAAAAGGTAAAGGAAAAGAAAGAGAGAAGGGAAGATAGACCAATCGCTAAGAAGATTGTTCTTCCTGGAAGAAGAGAAGAAAAAATTGAAGAGTTACATGAGGAAGAATTAAAAGATGAAGATTTTGAAATTCGTCCTAAAGATGAAACTCCTAAAGAAGAAAAGCCTCGTGAAGAATTTAAAATCATGGAGGATGAAGACCTTACCGTTGAGGAAGAAGTGGATGCACCTGAAATACTTCAAGTATATGGTGAAAATGAAGAGATTCCTGCTGGTAAACATGTAAATGATGAGGTTGAATACTTAGAGGAGAGAACTCCTTATCAAGAAAGAAAACCTGTTACGGAACCTGCTGTTTACCGTGAAAGCAAACCTTATGGAATGGATCATTCCTATAATGTATCTGTTCATCCATATGGTACTTATGAAAAGAAAGAAGAAAAAACTTACTTTAGACCTAGTCCAATTATTTCTCCTATCTATGGTATTTTAGATAAGAATTATAAAAAAGAGGACGTTAAGGAAAAAAGAGAAGTTCATCTTTCTTCTAGCTATAGTCGAAATAGTTTAAATGTGGATGATATCCGTAATAAAGCTTATGGAGACAAGAAGAAAGAAGAAAAAAAAGAAGAAGTTAAAGCAGATATCCCTGCTAAATTTGATGTAGATGAAGAAGATAATTTATTAGTAGATTTATCTGATCGTGCAAAACCAGAAGTTAAGGAATTAACAATGGGTGATGCCTTAGAATACTTCCAAGATTTAGGATTAGAATATAATGTTGACTATGTTGATGTTAGTAAAGAAAAGAGTACTCCTAAACCTGTGAAGGAAGAAGAGCCAATTGAAGAAGACAGTGTGGCTAAAGATATAGAAAATGCTACAGCAGACTTAGATCCTGTTGTTGAAAAGGTTCAAGAAGAGACTGTTGAAGAAAAGAAGGAACCTGAAAAGAAAGAAGAAAAGAAAGCTGCTGAAGAAGATAATGACAATCTATTTGATTTAATAGATTCCATGTATCAAGATAAGGATTAGAAAGGAGAAATCGATATGGACGTACATGCTTTATTATCAGTTCTACTTTATGTAGCAGGAATTGTATTATTAATTGTATTTATTATTGTAGGTATTAAATTAATTAATGTACTAGATAAAGTAGATAAAGTAGTAGATAATGTGGAGGAGAAAGTAAATTCTTTCAATGGAGCTGTTACTACTTTAAGTAAAGCTGCTACTGGAGTTGCTAATATTAGTAATTCTGTAGTATTAGGTATTTCATCTATTGTTTCTAAACTATTTAATAAAAAATTAGAAGAGGAGGACGATTAAATATGGGAAGAAAAGGACTTGGAAAATTTGTAGCTGGTGCTGCAATTGGAGCTGGCTTAGGATTATTATTTGCAACAAAAACTGGAGAAGAAACTAGAAAGGAATTAAAAGAAAAACTTGATGATTTAATCAAACAAGCTAAGAATATCGATATTGATGAAGTAAAAAAAGATATTACTAAAAAAGCTGCTGAAATCAAAGATGAATTAGCTGATTTAGATAAAGAAAAAGTTTTATCAATTGCTAAGGAAAAAGGTGCTGATTTAAAAGTAAAAGCTCAAGAATTAGTAGATTTAGCAAAAGAAAAAGGAACTCCAGTATTAAAGAAAACTGCTGAAGATGTTCTAAACAGTGTTATTAAAGTTTCTAAAGAAACATTAAAAAAATTAGATAAAGAAGAAAAATAGTCAATTGAAAAATTGACTTTTCTTTTCTGTGAGTGGGTGATTATTTGGATATATTAATTACAGTAGATGATAACTATATTGAACAAGTTTATCCTATGTTGTTTTCTGTAAGTAAATATGTGAGTGATTTAACAGTTCATGTTATTTATGATAATTTATCTGATAAATCGATTCATGAATTAGAAGATTTTATGTTAAAGAATAAAATAGGGGATTTAAAAACATATTATTTTGATACGAAAGAATTGAATTTATCTGTTATTAAGACTGAGTATATTACAACAACTTGTTATTTTAGATTATATGCTCCTTATATCATAAAAGATGTTGATCGTTTATTATATTTAGATCCTGATATTATTTGTCGAGGTAGCTTAGAGGAATTGTTTAACCTTGATTTAGGAGAAAATATTGTTGCTGCTTGTCCCAATATGTTAAATATGAAAGCTACTTTTTTAAAGAAAATCATTTTAAGAAATCTACGTTTACCAAAGGATACTACTTATGTAAATAGTGGAGTCTTATTAATTGATATGCAAAAGTATCGAGAGTTTTTACCTGTAGAGAAGTTAAATCAATTTCTTCAGGATAATAAAGATATTTTAGAATATCATGATCAAGATACTTTGAATTGTTTGTTTTTAGGAAAGATTTATTTCTTAGATCAGACTTATAATTATCAGATTAATTCTGTTGATTGGTGGAATTTAAATTTGAATCATACCATGATTCATTATTCTGAAATTAAGAAACCTTGGAAAGATGATTATAATGATACTTTTCGAGCAAGACCTTATTATCAAATTCTTCGTGAATTGGGTGAGGCTGAAAAGTTAAAGCATTTGATTGAATGTCATTCTTCTAATAGTGTTTCTAAACTATTTGATGAATTTAGTATAAAATAGTCGAAAGACTATTTTTTTATTGCTTAAAAATGTCTTTTTTAGTATAATAAACAACTAACTAGCGGGGTTTTATTATGCAAGTGAAAAAATCATCTTTAGAACGTATCCAAATAGAAAAATTAAAAGATATTATTAGTATTGATTATGAAGATATCTTTATTCCGGATTCTAATGGAAAAAATAAAGTATATCCGGGATTTTTTGTGGTATTTGGAAATAATCAAAACCTCTTTTTGACAACAAATGATTCTGATTTTGAATTGTTTGCTAGAAGACTTAGAGAGGTTTATTTAGAAGAACAGGACAATATTGTTAGTGATGGAATTTTAGGTCCTCAAAAGATACATATTTCTGATTTAACGAAAGATATTTTGTTGAGTGGAGAATTAGAAAAAGTATCTTCTTTTTATCGTGCCTATCAAAATCAAGAAGCATATCCAAAGTCTTTATTTTTTGAAGAAGATGAGGTATCTGCTGTTTTCCCTATCTTTGAATACCATATTCGTTCTTTGATGAAGAGATTTGATATTATATTAGATTCTATTCAAATATCTAATGGAGTAAATGGTACTTATTATCTTTCTACAATGATTGAGAATGAACCTGTTATTTTACCAATTTCTTTTCAACAAAATGGGGATCAGTATTCTTTAGAAATTGGTAATCTACTAAATCATAGTATTCCTGTAAAAGTAGATGTATCTTTTCATCCAAATAAGTTACAAGTAAATTGTTCTATTCCAGAATATGAATATTATGATTATTCCACTTATTCTGTGGAAAGAGAGTATCCAGATGTTTTGAGAGAAATTATTTGGAAAAATAAATGTGTGTATTATGAAAGAGAGCATCTACCTAAAACAGAGGAGTATCCTGTGAATATTCTTTCTAAAGAAGAAGGAATTGATTGGTATTTAACTGCTTGGGGTGGATTTATAGGATGTTCTAATAAAGAACAATCTTTTAATGAAGAAGATAAAATGTTAGAAAGACATTTCTATTATATTCATCGAAATGTGGATTCTTATTTTGAGAGAGAGCAAGATTCCAAACAATATTATAAGAAAAAACCAAAAGGAGATTATTTTTATCCAGTTATTTTTGATACTATGAATCGTAAGATGATTGGTATTAGAAGTGGGGATTATTTATTATTAGAACATAGTTTTTATGATCCGTATAAAACGGGTTTTTATAGAGATAACTTATCAGGTAATCATTTTTATACTGTTAGTTCTGAACTAAATTGGGAAGATATTCAGGATTCAAATTTCCTTAATAAAGAAGATGGAATTATTGAAAATGTTGATTTGTTAGATCAAAAAAAATTAGAAAAAAAAGTAATGGAGAAGGTGTAATATATGGGATTATTTAGTAAGACAGATGAAGAAATTAAACAAGAAGAAATTAATCGTAAATGGAGTTTATTAAATAATGCGATTTGGGATAGTGGCTTGGATGATGAATCGAAACGTTATTTAGCAGCTTATACTCAAAAGGTAAAGAAAGGTTATCCAAATGACTTTGGGACTTTAGATAATTTAGTATTTGTTATTTCTAAAATCATAGATAGTGATTTTTATGATAAAGAAGAGTTAGAAAATCATTTTGAAAAGATTACTCGTTTGTATCATACAATGGTAGATCCTACTAGGGAAGATAGTGAAAGAATGAGTGAATTATTTCTTCAAAATATGGTAGGAACTGATGGACTTTTATATCGTGATTTATTTAATGAGGGTATGTATTCTTATTTCAATGATAAAAATGATTACTATGAAATTATGGATATTATAGAAAGAGATTCTAATTTATCTGATCATATATTTATGATTATTGATTATATTCATAGAGTATCTAAATACTGTTTAAATCAAGATATATTAAAAAGAGATATTATTTCTTATTTAGAAGGTTTTTCTTCTTTATTAGAAGAAGATTATGGAGAATATACCAGAAAAAGATTAGAAGAAGCTAAGAAGAGAATTGGTATTTATAGTATTGATTCTAAGGAATTAGCAACTGTTGATTCTAAATTGGGTAGAATAGAGAGTTATTTTGATCAAATATCTATTTATCTTAATCAATTAGATAATGAAAAGAAAGCTGTTTCTACTTTAGTAGAAAATGGTAAGAAAGATATTCGTAAAGAGACAAAATTATCTGTTGAACAATTAAAGAGTTTAATTGAATTGGAAAGAAAAGCTATTATTGAGAAGCTTGATCAATACTTATTGGATTTAGAAGAATCTTTAAAGAATAAAAGTGATGAAACATTCCGTCAAATTATGGAAACATATCAAAAACAAGTACAAGAATTTCGTACTTTATTTCAAGGTTATTCATTAGCAACTAGTAAAGATTTACTTGCGATTCAAAAAGCTACTGAAGAGAGTGTTTCTAAATTACGAGAATATGTTTCTAGTGAGCCTCAATTACAAGAATTATTACATAAGGCTCAAGAACAAAATGCTGTTAGAGAAAAGATTATTGAATTAGTTGGTAAAGAAGAAGAATTACTTGAAGCAAGTAAATTTATTAAACAAGCTAGAGAATTTAAACCAGCTGAAGTTAAAAAGCCAGATGAAGTATCTATTCCTGGATATGAACAAAGAATTATGGTACCTTATCGCCATATGGTATTGCCTCCTGAAATTTCCAATAAACTTAATCCATATTTAGATGAAAATATTCCATTTTCTAAAAGAAAAGAAGAATTATTAAAAAGAATGGAAGCTAGAGAAAAAGAGGGAGAGATTTTCCATAAGAAGGTTGCTCAAATTGCTATTGATGTTATGGAAGGTGACTGGCCTTATTTGTGGGGACCTTCAGGTACTGGTAAGAGTTATATGGTGAAGCAAGTTGCTAGTTTACTTGGAATGGATTTAACCAAAGCAGGTAAAATAACAGAACCATATTCTGTTCTTGGATATAATGATCCTCAAGGTAGATATCAAATTACTCCAAGTTTTATTGCTGCTTTATATGGTCATTTATTATTCTTAGATGAAATGGATAATGGTAATCCAGATACTCAAGTTGTTTTAAATGATATTTATTCTGAATTATTAAATAAATTAGAGGATCCTAATGAGATATGTGAAGTTACTTTTGGTACAGATGTACAAGTTGATGTTCATCCTAACTTCCGTATGGTTGCGGCAGGTAATACTTCTGGTGAAGGAGAAAATGAAACATTCTCTTCTAGAGGCAAAATGGATGAATCTATTCAAGAGAGAATGACTCCAATTTATGTTGATTACGATAATCGTGTGGAAGAAAGTATTTTGCATGAATATCCTGAATGGTATGAATTCTTTGTTTCTTTCCGAAATGCATGTATGAAATATGCAAAAAATGAAGGACTTGTTTCTGTACAAGGAGTTACTACTACTAGAGATGCTTCTGCGATTAAAAAATATATTAGTCATAATTCTAAATCTGTTGATCAAGTTATTGCAGAAAGATTTATTCAAATTAAAGATTCTGAATATCGTAAAGCTTTAGGTCGTACTATTGCTGATAAATATGGGCTTGATTATGATGGTTGTGAGGATTTTAGCTTTAAGGGAACTCTTAAAAAAGCAGATGGAAAAGTATTAGCAAAGAAGTTTGTTGTTGCTTGTAAAAAAGGAGTAGATTAAAATGGAACTTTCTAATGTTGAAAGATTTCCAAATAATGTTTTTCCTCCTAAAAAGCAAGAAATACTAGGAAGTGAATATACTGTTTATGGTTTTCATTTTAAGGGATTGCATGATTTCTATGAATTTTTATCTAGTAATCCAAGTGTAAATTATAAAGTGTTTACAAGAGGACAATTATCTAGTATTAATAGTAGTAAAGATTTTGCTGGAAGACCTTATAATGAAGCTTTAGAAAATCTTACTAAGACGATGGATCCTGGATATGAAGAATATTTACGTATTCAAAAGAAAATGAAAGCTAGAATAGGGTCTACTCATAAATATAGAGGATTAAAAACAGTAGCAGGTGGAAATGTTGATCCTGTTGCTTATACAGTGGGAAGCCCAGAAATATATCGTGCTAGTAGATTGGTGAAAAGACCTAAGTTTATTACGGTTGATACACAAATATCTTATTCTGCTGCTACAAGTAAACAACAAGTGTTTAATCGTGCTGTTATTATTACTAGTATTATTCATGCTTTAGAACGTGCTGGATATAGTGTAGATGTGAATTGCTTTATGGTAGATCACTTAGATGATGAAATAATTTCTGCTGTTTGGGAAGTAAAAAGACAAGGACATAGAATGAACTACCAAACTTTATATAAATCATTAGTAGATGTAGAGTTTTTACGTAGACTATGTTTTCGTATTACTGAGATAGCAGATGTTGAAAATGATTGGTCTAATGGATATGGAAGACCATGTGGAAAATCTTTTGTTAGAGACTTTTTAAAATTAAGAAAAGAAGATCTTTATTTTGATACTGCTAATGAATTAAGAATATATGGAAAAGATATCGTAAAAGATTTTGAGAATACTGTTTATAATTTAGATTTAGAAGATGTTATTGATGTTGATAGAGAGAAAAATAATATTGAAAGATCTGTAAAAGTATTGCAAAGATAAGTTCTTGTAATTTTATAGGTTTTATGCTAGAATTATCTTAGTTTTCGAGGAAGAGAAATTAGTAATAAAAATGAATTGTTGATAGAGACTTAATGGTTGGTGGAAATTAAGAAGATTCTTTTTATGAAATACAATCTTGGAGAAAAATCGTTACTCGCGTTAAGAGATAAAGTGCATGTTTAACATGAATTAAGGTGGTACCGCGAATATTTCGTCCTTAGGATGAGATATTCGTTTTTTGTTTATAGGAGGCGATTTTATGCGTACGGAATATGAAGTTCGTGTATTAGAAATTGATGTAGAAAAGGTTAGAAAAAAATTAGAAGAAATAGGAGCATCTTTTGAATTTGATTTATTACAAAAGAGATATGTTTATGATTTTATTCCAAAAGTAGATGGAAAATGGTTAAGATTACGTACTAATGGATTATCTACTACTTTGACTATTAAAAATGTTGTTTCTTCTGAAATTGATGGTACACAAGAATTAGAAATTGAAGTTAGTGATTTTGAAAGTACAAATTTGATTTTAAAGGAATTAGGATACGAACCAAAAAGTTATCAAGAAAACAGAAGAGTTCAATACGATTATGATGGTGAAGTAGAGATTGATATTGATTATTGGCCTGGTATTCCAACTTATTTGGAAATTGAAGGTACTAGTGAAGAAGCTGTATATGATGTATTAAAGAAATTAGGATATAAAAAAGAAGATTCTACTACTCGTGATGTAGAAGGAATTTACTCAGATTATGGAGTTCCTATCGGAAAACATTTAATATTAGAGGAAGATAGAAGAATTCAAAATGAAAAGGAGAATGTAAAATGACATTATATGAAGATTTAGTATGGAGAGGACTTGTTCAAGAAATTAGTAGTCCTGATTTAATAGATAGATTAAACAATGGGGGAATGACCTTTTATATTGGTACAGATCCAACAGCAGATTCTATGCATATTGGACATTATTCTTCATTTTTAATCTCAAAGAGATTAGCAAAAGCTGGTCATCATCCATTATTATTAGTTGGTGGAGCAACAGGTCTTATTGGAGATCCTAAACCTACTGCGGAGAGACCAATTATTAGTAAAGAAGAAGTAGAAAAAAATATTAAAGGTCTTACGGAGCAAGCTAAAAAGATATTTGGATTTGAAGTTGTTAATAACTGGGATTGGACAAAAGATGTTAATATTTGTGATTTCTTAAGAGATTATGGTAAATATTTTAATATTAATTATATGCTTGCCAAAGATCATGTTAGATCTCGTATGGATGTAGGAATTACTTTTGCAGAATTTTCTTATATGTTACTTCAAGCAATGGATTTCTACTACTTATATAAAAATTATAATTGTGAACTTCAAGTAGCAGGATCTGATCAATGGGGTAATATTACTTCTGGTATTGAATTAATTCGTAAGAAATTAGATAAGGAAGCTTATGGTATGGTTATGCCTTTAGTTACGGATTCTACTGGAAAGAAATTTGGTAAGACAGAAGGAAATGCTTTATGGTTAGATGAAGATAAGACTTCTTCTTATGAGTTATATCAATATTTAATTAATTTAGATGATTCTATGATTATTGATTACTTAAAGAAGTTAACTTTCTTAAGTAAGGAAGAAATTGAGGAAATTGAAAAGAAAAATCTTGAGCATCCAGAAGAGAGAATTGCTCATAAAGCTTTAGCTCATGAAATTATTACAGATTTACATGGAGAAGAGAGTTATCTAGAAGCTGTTAAAATTAGTGAAAGTTTATTTAGTGGAGATATTAAAAACTTCACTGAAAAAGAAATTCAAGATGCTTTTAAAGGTTTAGATGCATTTACTGTAAATGAAGATATGAATATTGTTGATTTATTAGTTAATAATGGAGTATGTTCTAGTAAAAGAGAAGCTCGTGAATTTATCAGTAATGGTTCTATTACAATGAATGGAGAAAGAGTAACTGATTTAGATTTGATTGTTTCTAAAGATAAGTGTCTTCATTCTAAATATATTATTTTACGTAGAGGTAAAAAGAGATATTATTTAGGAGTATTTGAATAAAGAAAATATGAATTTCATATTTTCTTTTTTTGTATATAGAAAAAGAACTCTCTTTTTGATACAATAAGATTGTAGGAGAGTAGTATGAGAAAGAAAAAGATTAGAAGATTAAAATTAATAACAGGTTTATGTGTAGTAGTTTTTATTTTAGAAATGATTTATATTGTAAATTCTATTTTCTTTAAAAATACGGAATCTTTGTATTTTGATGGTATTAATTCTCTTGCGAAAAGTGATAAGTATTATGTTACTGTTGGTAGTAATAATAATAATGATTTGTTTTATGAGAAAGCTAAATTATCTATTTATAATAAAAAACTAGAAAAGAAAAAAGAAAAATTATATAACGTAGGATACAATAGTGCTTTCTTTGGAGTTGTGTTAGATGAAGAGTCTATTGTAGCAGTTGGAAGTTATGAAAAAGAAAAAGAAGAACATGATGAATTAATTCGTAGAGCTTTGATTGTAAAATATGATTTTGATGGTAATATTCTTTTTGAGCAAGATTTTCAATTATTAGATAATTCTCGTTTTACGGGTATTGTTAGTGTAGAAGATGGATATATTGTATCTGGACAAAGTGTTTATAAAAGTACAAGAATTGGTAGTAAAGAAGGGGGAGCTTTATTAGTAAAATATGATAAAGATGGAAATCTTCTTTGGTATCATACTTTTGGAAATAATAAGACTGCTGTATTTAATGATTTAATGGTTATCAATCAGTCTATTTATACTGTAGGTACAAGTGAAACTCGAATTGGAGTATTATGTAAGTATGATATGGATGGTAATTTTGTTACTTATAATGATTACTTATATACAGATGATATTGGATTTAGTGGTATTGTTGCGGTAGGAGATACAATTTATGTAAGTGGATCTAATCGTTATGGTAATGTTACAGATGCTTTGATTGTTACTTATGATTTTGATTGTAATTATCTTTCTCAAGTAATTCATGAAAATGAAGGAACGATTCGTTATAATAAATTAATTCATGATGAAGGAGAAAATATTATTGCGATTGGTATTTTATCTATGAAAAAAGAATCTAAAGATAAGACTGCTGATACATTTAACTATGATGGTATTATTGGAAAATATAATTTAGATTTAAAAGAAGTATCTGTTGTTACGTATGGAGATGAAAGAGATGATTACTTCACAGACATTTCCTATGTAGATGGTAATTATTATGTAGTTGGTTATTCTTCTTATGAAGATGGTAGTTATTTGAGTAAATTTATTCGTTATAGTACAGCCTTAAAAGTATTGGATGTGAAATCATGAAAATAGCTTTAGTACGTCATGGACAAACAGAAGAGAATTTTCTTCATAAAATTCAAGGTAGAAGCAATGCTAAATTAAATGAAGCTGGTATTCGACAATGTGTTCGTTTAAAAAATAAAATAAAAGATAAGCATTTTGATTATTGTTATATGTCTCCAATGGCTAGATGTGTAGAAACAGCTATTATCCTCATAGGAGATAGGGTTGAAACGATTCCAGATGATAGATTAATGGAGCGAGATATGGGAGAACTAGAAGGAAGAGATATACAAGAATACAATTCTTATCAGTATTGGGATTATGATTTAAATCGAAATGATCGAGGGGTAGAAGCATTACAAGATGTTTTTAAACGATGCAAGGAGTTTTTATCTGATATAAAGAAAAAACATCCTAAAGGAGATATTTTAATTGTTACTCATTCTGCTACTTACCGAGCATTACGTTATTTGATACAGAAACATGCTTTAAAAGGAAAAATGTATGATGGTTATATTGAGAATTGTCAGTATGAGGAATATGAAATAAAATAAAAAAAAATACTCTTTCGAGTATTTTTTTATTTTTACTTATTATAGAATTCAACGATTAATGCTTCATTAACATCAGCATTTAATTCATTTCTTTCTGGATATCTAACATAAGTTGCTTCCATTTTTCCTTCATCGTAAGTAATGAATTCAACTCTCTTAGATACTTTAGATAAAGATTCAGTAACTACTTTTAAGTTCTTATCATCATCTTTTAGACTAATAACATCTCCTGGTTTACATCTGTATGATGGAATATCAACTTTCTTTCCATTAACAGTTACATGTCCGTGATTAACTAATTGTCTAGCTCCACGACGTGTAGTTGCAAAACCAATTCTGTATGCTAAGTTATCTAATCTTGACTCTAATAATCTTAAGAAGTTAGTACCGTGAATACCTTGCATTTTAGCAGCTTCTTCAAATGTCTTTCTGAATTGTCTTTCGTTTAGACCATACATGAAACGAACTTTTTGTTTTTCTTTTAATTGTGTTCCGTAGTCAGATAATTTTCCTTTACGGTCTTGTCCGTGTTGTCCTGGTCCATATGGACGACGTGATAATTCTTTTCCAGTTTCTCCTACTGAGAAACCAACACGACGAGCTTGCTTATAGCTTGGTCCTGTATATCTTGCCATAAATAATCTCCTTTCTTTTGATTCAATTTCTTGAATGATCTAGTCATATTCTAGGGAGTTTTTCTTTCACGTAAACAGCGATAGCTACTTCCAAAATGAAAAACACATTAAAATATTCCAAACCTGCTGTTCAAGGAAATTGCATTATTAATTATAGGGGAAAAGTGTTGATATGTCAAGAAATAGTTGGGTTTTCCAATAAAAATCGTCAAACTTTATGGAAAAAGTAGAAAAATGATAATATTTTATGATAAAATAATAACTAGAATAGAGGTGAAGTTATGCAAGGACAATTTCTTATTATTGGTTCGGCTATTGTTATTGCGTTAATAATTGTTATTGTAATACTTCATGTTGTTAAGAAAGCAGAGATTCATTATTATCGTAATAAAGTAAAGAGTCTTGAGATTCAAAGAAATATGGTTGCTTCTACTCCGGTACTTGTAGAGTTATCTAAAGTAGAGCCAATTATTAAAAATGATAAATTAGAAGAGAAATATAACAAATGGCAAGATAAATTTAATGATATTCGTGAAAAGAGATTAGCTGTTATTGATGATATGTTAATTGATTTGGATATCTATGTTGATAAGAGAGATTATAAATCATTTGATCGTCATATGGCGAATGCTGAAATTGAGATTTATAAAGTAAGAGAAGCTGCAGAACACTTATTGGAAGAAATTAAAGATATAACATTAAGTGAAGAAAAGTATCGTGCTATTATTATTAAATTAAAATCAAAGTATCGCTCTTTAAATAAAGAATTCCAAGATCATAGAGATTTATATGATTTTATGGCAGAAGCAGTAGAGATGCAACTTGAAAATATTGAGAAGAGATTCTTAGATTTTGAAAAAGTAATGGAAGCTAATGAATATAGTGAAGTTGTTCATGTATGTAAGGCTTTAGATACAATGATTGAACATATGGATATTATTATTAGTGAGTTACCTGATGTATTATTAATGGCTAATAAAGTAATACCAAATCGTATGAAAGAAGTAGAGTCTACTTACAAAGATATGACTCAAGAAGGTTTTGTTCTTGATTATTTAAATATTGAATATAATATTGAGGAATCTAAAAAGAATATTGAAAAGATATTAGATCGTATGAAAGTACTTAATCTTGAAGGATCTATGTTTGATTTAAAAACAATGCTTGAATATTATGATTCTTTATTTGTAGATTTTGAGAAAGAACGTTTATCTAGAAAAGTTTATGAAGAGACTGTAGTTGATTTTAAGAATAGACTTGATAAAACAAATGAGGTTGTAAAAGAAGTATTTGATCAACTTGAAGATATTAAAAATTTATATGATTTAAATGATGATGATGTAACAATTATTCATGAGGTGAATAAGACTCTTGTAGTTATCAATGATGATTATCGTAAATTGGTTGCTAAAGAAGAGTCTAAATCTAGTCCATATTCAAAATTAAATGAAGAAGTAGAAACATTGTCTTCTAGATTAATTGCTATGGAAGGGGATTTTGATCAAGCTTTAAAATCTCTTGGAAATATGTATGATGATGAGGTTCGTGCTCATGAACAGTTAGAAGAAATTGAAGAATTTTTAAAGACTAGTAAAGATGCTATTAGGGGATATAAATTGCCTGTTATTAGTGATACTTACTATGTTCAATTAAGTGAGGCAAATGATGCAATAGAAGAAGTTAAAAAGGAATTAGATAAAAAACCTATTGTTATTAAAACTTTAAATACTAGAGTAGATACTGCAAGAGATTTGGTTTTAAAATTATATAATACAACTATGGAAATGATTCGTACTGCCCAATTTGCTGAGATGGCCATGGTTTATGGAAACCGTTATCGTGCAAAATTTGACGAAGTAGATAAAGGTTTAAATGATGCTGAAAAAGCTTTTTATAAAGGTAATTATAAAGAAGCTTTGGATTTAGCTATTAAGATTACTTCTGTTGTAGATGAAAATATATATAGAAAGTTGATGAGTGTTTATGAAAAATAATAAAGGATTTGGAAAATTTGAGGTTTTGACTATTATTGTAGTATTAATGGCAATTGGAGCTTTCTTAGCTTATCAGTTTTTAGGAGGTACTTCTATTAAAAAAGTTGGTACTATGAGAGATAGTGCTTCTAGTTTAGCAAGAACAGTTGTAGTTCATAAAGATGATTTCCATAATGATAGTATTGTATTTTTAGAAGAAGTTATCAATGAACAATATATGAAAGATATTAAGAACCCTGCTGGATCTGGTAATTGTTCTAGATCAGAATCTTATGTTGAACTTGAGGAGCATGGAAACTATGTTACTTTAACTTGTGGAGATTTTATTATTCATCATGCTGATACTAATGATTTAAAGAATGCTAAGATTTATCAATTAGGTGAATTATCTGAAAAGAAGACAAATGATACTGATATAGCATTTGATTATTACAATTGTAAAACGAATGGTAATAAAGTATTTAAAGAAGATTATTTAGAGTATTATTTTGTTTATAAAGTAAATCAAAAATTTGGAACTAAATATTATTTCTCTAGTAATGTTAATAAGAGTTGTACTGTAGAAAAGAAAACATATTATCGTACAGCAACAGAAGTAAAATAGGGAGAATTTATATGAAGAAGATTCTTATTGGAGTATTAGCTTTCTTAAATATAGTTCTTTTAGTTGGAATCGTTTTTGTTTATTCCACTATGAATTCTAAATGTAAGGATAATAAAGATGAAGTAGTTAAAAATACTGTTATTTGTGAAAAGGAAAAAGCTACTGAAGAAGATACAACTGTTAAAGAAAAAACTCGTGCCTATATTGAATATTCTCCTGATGGAACTCTTGTTGGTTACAGATCTGGTGTTGTTATTCAATACTCAAATGAAAATGATTATAAAGAAGCAATTGCTAATCTAAAAGATAGTGATTATGAAAAAGTTGATTCTTTATCTATTTATCATTATTCTGATAATAGTGTGAAAACAAAACTTGAAGATGGAACAGAAATTGATATGTGGTACAAATCATTGGTACAAACCTATGAAAAAAATGGATTTCAATGTAAATAAAAACAACTATTTAGTTGTTTTTTTTGTTGGTATTTGCTAAAATATGCGTGGAAGTGATACTGTGAAGAAAGTTATTCTTATTAAGTATGGAGAGTTATCTACTAAGAAGGCGAATCGTAATTTCTTTATTAATACTTTGAATAATAATATAAAAGATAAATTAAAGGATTATGATGTTCATATTCATAAAGATAGAGCTCGTATGACCATTGAGTTTTTAGATCAAGATTTAGAGGCTATTAAAGGTATTATTGATCGTATTTTTGGAATTCATAATTATTCGATTGCTAGTGTAGTTGAAACAGAAGATAAAAAGATTCAAGATATGGTGTTAGAAATGGTATCTAAGGAAGAATTTTCTACTTTTAAAATTGAAACTCGTAGAAGTGATAAAACTTTTCCAATCCATAGTCAAGACTATAATCGTGTATTAGGTGGTTTATTATTAAAGAATATTCCTAATATCTCTGTAGATGTTCATCATCCTGATTTATGGATTACTGTTGAGATACGTGAGAAGGAAAGTTATATTTATTTTCATTCTTATCAAGGATCTGGTGGATATCCTGTTGGAACTCAATCTAAAGGAATGTTAATGTTATCTGGAGGAATTGATTCTCCTGTTGCTGGGTATTTAGCAATGAAGAGAGGAATGATATTAGAGGCTGTTTATTTTGAAGCTATGCCTCATACTAGTATAGAAGCTCGTAATAAGGTTATTTCTTTATGTAAGAAGTTATCTCAATATACCAATCATATTTATCTACATGTTGTAAATTTTACTCCTATTCAGGAAGCTATTTATAAGAATTGTAGAGAAGATTATTGTATTACGATTATGAGAAGAATGATGTATCGTATTACTGAAAAATTAGCTCATATTCATAAGGGTATGGTTATTGTAAATGGAGAAAGTATTGGACAAGTTGCTTCTCAAACACTAACTAGTATGTCTGTTATTAATAGTGTTACAAATATGCCAGTAATTCGACCACTTGCTTGTTTTGATAAATTAGAGATTATGGATATTGCTCGTAAGATTGATACGTTTGATATTAGTATTATTCCTTATGAAGATTGTTGTACAGTATTTGTACCAAAACATCCAGCTATTAATCCAAAACTTGATACAGCAATTGAAGAAGAAAATAAATTTGATTATTCTTCTATGATTGAAGATGCAGTGAATAGTATTCAAACTTTAGTTATTACAGATCATATGGATAATGAGTTTTCTGATATTTTATAAAAAAAGAACGATGTTCTTTTTTTATTGAATATTATTTGTTTTTTTGATAATATAATACTGTTGAAAGGAAGGATTGTATGAAATTTTTATGTGTAAATGCTGGTAGTAGTTCTTTAAAATTTCAATTAGTAGAAATGCCTGATGAGAAAGTACTTATTAGCGGTTATATTGAAAAGATTGGTTTTCCTGATTCATTTTGGAATACAAAAGTAAATGGAGAAAAAATCAAAGGAGAAAAATATTTAAAGAATCATAGTGAAGCTGTAGAAGTTATGTTAGATGAATTATTAAAACATAAAGCAGTAAAATCACTTGATGAAATTAAAGGTGTAGGACATAGAGTATTGCATGGAGGAGAAAAGTATTCTGATTCTGTATTAATCGATGATCAAGTTGTTCAAGATATTAAGGATTTAACAAAATTAGGACCTCTTCATCATCCTGGAAATTTAGCTGGTATAGAAGCTATGAAAGAAGCTTTACCTGGAGTACCTATGGTTGCTGTATTTGATACTGCT
>JAEEGL012007545.1_pt1 | contig 29280 bp, 31 predicted proteins | sample 9134231 | NCBI WGS metagenome assembly JAEEGL01 (sample SAMN16246548, study PRJNA631951) | gut metagenome | biome: gut microbiome; feature: rumen; material: fiber-attached | host: Bos | place: Iran: Karaj | collected 2018-10 | reverse complement strand
TCATTCATGATACAAATTCTTTCAAGATTATGTCTATTACCAACCTCAAAATCGTTAGGGTCATGTGCAGGAGTAATCTTAACTACACCAGTTCCCTTTTCCATGTCAGCATGTTCATCAGCAATAACTGGAATTGATTTATTCATAAATGGTAACTCAACTGTTTTACCAATATATTTTTGATATCTTTCATCATCTTTGTTAACAGCAACTGCTGTATCACCAAATAATGTTTCTGGTCTAGTAGTTGCAACATCTAAATATTCTTCAGTACCAGTTATTTTATATTTTAAATGATAGAAAGCACTCTTTTCTTCATAATAATTAACTTCTTCATTTGATAAAGCTGTTTGAGCAGCAGGATCCCAATTTATAATTTTTTCACCTCTATAAATTAATCCTTTATTATAGTAATCAATAAATACTTTATTAACTGCTTTTGCTAAGCCTTCATCTAAAGTAAATCTTTCTTTATTGTAATCTACTGAGATACCCATAGCAGCCCATTGATCTCTGATTGTTCCACCATATTCGTGAGTCCAATCCCAACAAGCTTCTAAGAATTTATCTCTACCATATTCATATTTATCAATGCCTTTATCTTTAAGTCTTTGAACTACTTTAGCTTCAGTTGCAATTGCAGCATGGTCCATTCCTGGTAACCATAAAGTATCAAATCCTTGCATTCTCTTATATCTAATAATTGCATCTTGAATAGAAACATCATAAGCATGTCCAATATGTAATTTACCAGTTACATTTGGAGGTGGAATAACTATACAATATGGATCTTTAGATTTATCACCACAATTGAAGTATCCTTTTTCTTTCCAAGTGTTATATTTATTTTCTTCTACTTTTTTATAATCATATTTAGTTTCTAACATAATTAACCAATCCTTTCCTTTAAATAATCATTAAATTTCTTTCTATAATCTTTTACAAACTCTTCACCACATACATTAGCAACAATATCAAATTGTTTATTAATTAAATCTAATTTTTTTAATATTTTGAATGATTCAGGATAATTTAAATCATAAAGAAATGAGAAATATTTATATAAACTATATCCATCTTTATCATATTTTCTATTATCAACAAGTCTTTCATTATCAATGTCTTCTTTTATCTCAGGACTCATCTTATAAACAGACTCAGTAATATCATAAATCTTTTGAGTTTCTAGAATATCAATCTTATCAGCATCTCTTGTGATATTGCAAAACATCTTTTCTCTTTCACTTAAATCATCAGGAATCGCATATTTATTATGATATTTAATAGCAATTCTAACTATATTATTTTCATAGCCAAGAGAATCAAGAATTGATGCACTTAAATCTCCATGATCAACACTTTTAAAATCTTCAAAAGTTTGATAATCTCTCCATTGAACAAATCTTCCAATGTCATGAAATAATGCACATACCTTTGCAAGAGTTATATCTTCTTCACTTAATTTAAGTGACTTAGCAATTCTTTCTGCATAACCGACCACTCGAAAAGTGTGATCATATTTCAAATGAATATTTAATTCTTCATCATCAAATTTTGAATAATACTCATTAAAAATTTTTATTTCCTTATCCATATTATCACCTCATAAAAAAACCACGTATCAAACACCCCAAAGGACGCATGACCGTGGTACCACCTTTTCATTATACTTAATTACTCTTAACGCGAGTTATACGTTTATATCTACTAACTTTTCAACATAACGACTCCCAAGCTACCTTCAAATAGTCTTCCTTGAAAAAGCTTCCAGCCAACGACTTTTTCTTTCTAGAAGTAGTTTCTATTTTACTCCTCTTGTTCCATGTCTTTTCAATCAATATATAGATTATATATTTAAAATAAAAAAAATTCAAGAAAAAAACTACAAGTACTCCTTGTAGTTACTATCTTTGATAATATTTTTCACATATTTCTTCGTGATCATCAATTATACCTATAGCTTGTAAATAAGAATAAATAACTGTTGTACCAACAAATTTCATTCCCCATAGCTTAAGTGTATTTGATACTTCATCTGATAAAGGTGAAGAAACTGTATTACCATCACCATATACTGTTTCTCCTTCTGTAAAAGACCAAATGAATTTATCAAATGAACCATACATCTTTTGAATCTCAATAAACTTTTGAGCATTTCTAATTGCTGCTTCAATCTTAAGTTTATTTCTTACTATTCCTTTATTCTCTTGAAGTTCTCTTACTTTATCATGATCATACTTTGCAATCTTTTTAACATCAAAGTTGTCAAAAGCTTCTCTAAAAGCTTCTCTTTTATTTAATATACATTCCCAAGATAATCCTGCTTGAAATGATTCTAATACAAGCATTTCAAATAAATATCTATCATCATGACTAGGAATACCCCATTCATTATCATGATATTCAATATAAATTGGATTATCAGTAACCCAATGACATCTCATTTATAATCCCCCTAAAAAATCATATTCACTTAATACTTCAATACCATTATCCATAAGTAATTTTGCAGTAACACCAAATCCATCTACTAGATTACCACTGAATGAGCCATCATAGACTTTACCTTTACCACATGAAGGACTCTTACTCTTTAAAACAACGCGTTTTATATTAAACTTCTTAGCTAGCTTTAATACTTCTTCCGCACCTCTATTATAATTAGAAGTAACATCTATTCCTTCTTTGTTAATTACCTTATTCTCTCTTATTTCTGCAGGAACTCTTGGTGTAGAAAGTCCACCAAATATTTCAGGACAAACAGGTATAAAGTCATAATCTTTTATTTTTTCTACTAACTCTTCATTAGTTTTTTCTTTTCCATCATACCTAACTTTTAATCCTAACAAACAAGCACTTACTAATATACGTTCCATTACTTCTTATCGTTAACTTTATAACAGAAATACCTTAATTCAGAATAATAATGCATTGATCCTGCTGTAAACGCAACTAAATCTAATAAAGATACTACTGCCATCCAAGAAACAATAATGGTTCTTAATTCTTTTGTAGAAGCAAAAATCATAACACCTAAAATAGCTACTAAAACTAGTAGTATAAATGCTAATGAATAAGATATTAAGAATTGAATTTTACCATATTCAGTCTTAGAAAAACTTCTTAATAATTGGAATAATTGTTTCTTTGATAATTCATATATATTCATACTTATTCTCCTATAGAAAGTATAACATAAAAAAAGATGTTTAAACAATTTTTAAACACCTATTTTTAAATATTTTTTTAATCACTCATATCTGTATCAAGAACAGCATATAATTTATAATCTTTAAACAATTCCCCAATGTCTTTTTCAATAGATTTGAACGTATTATATCTATTTTCAGATTCAAAACTAATAATAATATCTATATTAATAGTTTTCTCTTCTCTATTAACATAAAAGCCATGAGTAGATAATACATCAGGATATTTACTTAATATCTCATCTATTTGTTTTTTCATTTCTAAAACTTTTTTATCTTTTTTATTAAGTGAATAAATACCAATTGCTGAAACTACTACTCCTGTTTTTTCAAATACTTCTTTAGTAATTCTTCTTGTTAATACATCTATATCAACAGCATTCATACTTTCGTCTAATTCTACATGGAATGAACCAATATAAGAATCAGGGCCATAATTATTAAGAACTAAATCATATACACCTTCTACTTCTTTAAATGAAGATGCAACACTCTTAACTTTAAATGATAAGTCTTTATCTATTCTCTTACCTAAAATAATACTAATAGCATCCTTAATCATTCCTACACCTGATTTAAGAATTAGTAATGAAATTATTAATGCAAGATAAGCTTCAATACAAATCTTTCCATTAGTAAACATGAATATTAATACAGCAAGTAAAGTACTTGCAGAAATAATTGCATCAAATCCCGCATCTATACCACTATTGATTAAATTTGAAGAATTAGTTTCCTTACCTTTTCTTTTATAATAAATGAATATAAATACTTTAACTAATATTGCAAATATTAAAATTATAACAGTACTTATATTATAATTTGGTACATCTCCTGATAGAATCTTTTTAAATGATTCAAAGAATGCTCCAAAACCAGCAAACATAACAAAAAGTGCAATTACCATAGAAGAAAGATATTCTATTCTTCCATGTCCTAAAGGATGGGATGCATCTGGTTCTTTAGATGCAAGCTTAGTTCCAATTATAGTAATAATTGAAGATAAAGCATCTGTTAAGTTATTAACAGCATCTGTAATAATTGCAATTGAATTAACTGCAAATCCAATTATAGTTTTAATTATAACTAGTAATATATTTAAAGTTATTCCTATTATGCTTGTTTTAACAACAATAGAGTTTCTAGTCTTCTTTTTCATAATTATTCTCTTTTCTATTTACTAAATCTTTCATTTCTTTTAAATAAGGATCTAATTCTTTTTCAACTTGGTTATTATTATCTATACCATCACATTTATAACTTTCTTTTATATTTTTTCTATAAGCTTTTGCATTATTTTTATTTATTTTAGTATAATCATAACCCATGTAAGGTTCCATCCATTTATCATAGTATTCACTACTACTTGCTTTCTTAAACTCAGGATTATTCTCATCTATTCCATTATTCATACAACTTCACCAATTTAATTATAACAAAAAAGAGAGTAAAATAAATCGCTATTTTGATTTCACTCTCTTCTTAACTTCTTCATCATCTGCTAGATTAGTTAAATTACTTACTTCTCTTTTCTTAATATCTACCATATTATGATCCATGCTAGATAAAATATAACTATAATTTCTAAGCATTTGTCTTGACTCATCTGAACAACTTCTATTTTTATAAATAGTTTCATGTTCTAAGGCAGCCCAAGCATCCATTAAAATAGTTCTAACTTGAATCTCCGCCTTAACATTAATAGTACCACTTGATAATTCAACAGGTATTTCAACTATTAAATGATGAGATCTATAACCGGATTCTTTAGGGCAAGTAATATAATCCTTACTTTCAATTATATTAATACCTGGATACATTGTTAATAACTCAACCATTTTCTTTACGTCTTCTAAGTCTAAACATACTATTCTTGCAGCTATTACATCTTTTATTGAGTCTCTTATATTGTCTAAAGTAAACTCTAAGTTATTACTAACTAATTTTTCATCTATACTTTCGATACTCTTAGTTCTAAATCTAATATTTTGAATATCAGAGTAATATCCAAGACTATCATACTCAGACTTAATAATATCTATGTATGACTCAAGTATCATTGAAGCTGCATCATAAATATATAAGTTTTCTTTAAAGTTTTTTAATTCTTTACTATCAATTACATGTCTTACTTTTGTGTCATCTCCTGAAGTAAGTTCTCTTTCTCTTGTTTGAGACATATTCTTTTCAACAAAAGCAAGCTCATAACTGTAGTCTCTTAGTCTATTCTTAGATGCTTCAGTACAATCTTTATTCTTATAAATAATCTCATGTTCCAAGCTTGACCAAGCATCCATTAGAAGAGTTCTTACTTGTACTTCTGCTCTAACAGGAACAATTTGACCATTTGCTAAAGGTACATCTATTTCAATAATAATATGGTAAGATCTATAACCAGATTCTTTAGGATTAGCAATATAGTCTTTTTCTTGAATAACTCTTATACTAGGAACATTTTTAATCATTTTAACAATACTATATACATCTTCTTCTGTTAAACAAATTATTCTTGCTCCAACCACGTCATTTAAATATTTTTCAATATTCTCAATTGAAAAATCATGACCATTTTTCTCTAGTTTTTTAAGTATACTTTCACGAGATTTAATTCTACATTTAATACCTTGTAAGTCATTATGCATCTTATCTCTATCATACTCAGACTCGATAATACCAAGTTTAGTATTAAGAATTTTCATGGCTGTTTCATATATAAATAAAGAGTCATTAAATTCTTTTAAATTATCATCACTAATCTCAGTATTTGTCTTATAAATCATATTTTTAAAAAATTCCATGAAAATCCCCCCCTTTTTAAAGTGTTATTAGATAATAGCATAAAATGACCATTTTTTCAAATTTTAGACCAAATAAAAGATGTTAAAACATATTAACATCTTTAAAATAGAAATAATCTTCTATATACATATCTCCAAATATAAGAGGTTTACTAAATACATATACACCACCTAAATGATGATAAAATTTTTGACTTTCATTTCCTCTTACACATCCTACATAGAAGTCTTTATAACCCATTTCTTTAAGTCTATTAACTCCTACAAGGAATAATTTTCTACCAAGACCTTTTCCTTGATAAAAAGAATCTAAGTATATCATAGCAACTTCTCCATGGTCTTTATACTTCTCATGTTTACATCTATCTACTTCTATATACCCTATTAGTTTTTCATTTTCTATTAAAACAAATACATTTTTACATCTTCTATCAAAATCTTTAAGTTCAAGTTCAATTCTCTCATCTCTTCTTTTATTAAAGTTTTCAATATACTCATTATTAATAATACCTTTATAAGTTACTTTAAACATATAAGAAGTAAAATCAACTAGTTTTTCTATATCTTCTTTTCTATAATTTCTTATTTCCATATAACACCTAATAATTAAAAATCATAATTATTTCTTCCTTAACATCATTATAATCAAATAGAATTAATGCTATTAAATTCACAATAGATAATAATATACTTATATGAGCTAAAATATCTATTGTAGTTATATTAAATATAACAAGTATCATTGGTACAAATGATAAGAATATATTAGATAGTAATACACTTAAATACTTTCTTATATGATTTCTTTTCATTATAAAAGCAACCACATCTGAAAAAATTAATTCCACTAAACATAAAGATGGAATAATTATATTAGGAATAAAACTCCACCTAATAAAATAATACCAAATAAATATTATTCCTATTACTACTAAACCATATCTACATAGTAATAGTAATACATCCTTATAACTATTAGTAATATAATACAAAGTAATATAATTAGATATTAAAGCTAGTAAAACTATTCTACTCCAAGTAAATCTATGATTGAATTCAAAATCAATATAACCTGTTACTAAAAGAGCAATTAAAGATATTAATAATACTACTTTTAAGAATGTATTCTTTTTTCTTTTTATATCAGGAAAAGCATATGATTTAACTTTTCCTTCTAAAGGATTATTACAAAGAGGACATCTTTTACCTCTTGAATTTACTTCTACACCACAATTATTACATCTCATGATTACACCCCATTTGTAACAATACTTACTTCTAATCCAAGAGCTTTTAATTCTTGAACAAAGTAATTAAGTACGTTACTCTTAGCAAATCTAGAAGAAGCACTTATACATAGATCATCTTTATAAGAGCATACTACTAATTGTAATCCACTTGTATTAGTAGATAATTCTATTCCTTCTATATAATCTTCTACTTCTTTTTTAAACTTAAATTTACCTAGATTAGAAATATTAGAAGTAGTCATCTTCTCTGTAAAATTAGCAATTACTCTTAAACCTACATTCTTAATTATTAAAGGAATACTTCTTACTACTACATTCTTTACTAAACCAAACATTTGGTTACTTCTCTTATTAATGTTTTCCTTCTTAAGAGAGTCTTTTAATTGTTCATCTATACATTTTATTATTTCTTCTACACTTACATTTTCATCTTTATAAACATAGTCAACATGAACCATACCAAAGAAATTCTTAGTAGTCTTAGAATAATAATATCCTCTTAAATCAACAGGAACTGCTATTCTAATAACTTCTCCTTTATTCTTATACTTCATAGTCTTAATTATAGATTTAATATATAAAGCAGCAAGAGCAACAGTTAAAGTAGTATTATTCTCTTTACTAAACTTAAGAACTCCTTCTGTACTTGTATGCATATATACAAATCTTGTTTTATTTCTTTTAAGTTTTTTACCAGTAAAATTATATATTTTTTGTTTAGGTTTAGCTACTTTAGAAGTCTTTTCATAGTATTTATCAAAAGAATCTTCTTCACGTTCCAAAAGAGATGCAACTGGACCTGTTTTTAAGTTTTTTATTTTATATTTAATACTACAATAGTTTTCTATTAAACAAGTAAAGAATTCTAACGTACCTCTTCCATCTGATAATATATGAGACACTTCCAAATTAATTCTATTTCTATAGTAATTAAGTCTATATAATACATCATCTGCATATAAATCTAATCTATTACAAACAGGAAGTCTTTCTTCTTCTGCTTCAGGTATATCTTCTTGTTCTGCTAAATAATACCAAAAGAAACCCATTTTAAGAGATGAATTAAAACTAGGATATTGCTTTATAGTATCTCTTAATGCTTTATTTAATGATGTCTTATCAACACTATCAGACATGATTGCAGTAAATCTAAAAATATCAGGATTAGGTTTACTTGATGTAGATGCATAAAAAGTACCAATATTATCTAATTTATGATATTCCATCTTCTTCACTTTCTTTCATAATTAAAATTATAACATAAAAAAAAGGATTATTTTAATTAATCCTTTTATATTTTTTAATACTGTACTCTAATAAGTTCAAGTTCATAAAGAAGTTCATCTCCAACTTCTCCATTTACATCTACTCTTTCATCCTCGATCTTATCAATACACTCAAAATCGCTTCTCTCGAGTATTTTAATTGCACCAATATTTCTTGAATCACATGTTGCATATACAGAACCTAAACCTTCTTTTTTAAGTCTTCTAACTATTGCAGCCATGACTTCATGTCCATATCCATGGCCCCAGTATTCTTTAGCTAAATATATATTTACAGATTTACTTCTACTATCTTCTTTATATACAGAAGCATATCCAATAATCTCATTTGTCTCTTTTAATTTAATAACACCACGATCATATAAATCACTACGGAATGTATTAATAATATGTTCAGTAAATGTATCAACTGTCCAATTAGGATCATAAGATGGAATATATTTACCCACTTCATGTTCTCTATCAAATATCTTAAACATGACAGGTATGTATTCAGGGATAACTTTTTTTATTTCTAGTCTTCTTGTTGTAAATTCCATAGATATACCTCCTTATTCTAAATAAATTATACAATAAAGTAAAAAAATAAAATATAGGGTTTACTAAAAATTATTTTTCTTTTTTATTTCTATTTCTAAACCTATTTAAAATCATTTCTTTAGAATCATTTAACATAAACGATAATAAAGAATAACACATCTTTTTAGCTTCTTTATCTAAATTAGTTATTCCCTTAATAATATCTACTAAATAAGCACTCTTCTTAGCATATATTTCACTCACGGAAGTAACATTACACTCTTTAAATATATTAAATATTTGATCTACAAAGATAATTTTATCTTCTTTACTATATGACATACTCCATCTATTAAATGCTTTATGAAATGAATTAGATGTTATTTTCATTTCAGTATATAAGAAGTCATCATCTTTAATCATCCAAGTATAACAATCATGTCCAATCATACCTGATTTATTAGATTTAACAACTGTATACTTCTTATCAGTAAATAGCATACCAACTACACTACAATTCGGAACAATATGTTCATATCTATCAAATATTCGTCTGTATCTCCAACTATTTATTTTACTATTCCATAAACCAGGACCATCAAAAGAATAAATCTTCTTTATATGTCTTTGTTTAATTAAGTCACAGTACATAGAACTATATAAAGCAAGAGTTCCACCTTTTGAGTGTCCAACTATTACATATTCATTTCTATCAAATGGTTTAATAGTTCTATTTATATATCGTTTACTTAATACTTCTGCAGGAATTGGAAATTTATAAGACATTTCAAAGTCTTCTCTCCAACCAGATATTAAATCATCAGTTCCTTCAAAAGAAATAACTCTTAATTTACCTGGAAGAATAAAAGTTACAGCACTAAACTGAAACTTATTAGAACATTCATATTTATAATTAACTAGTTCTATATCTTTATATCTAGTCTTCCCTTTTAATGCTTTTAATACTTTTATTGCTGATCTAGTTGCAGTACATTGAATCTTAAAATAACTCTCATTATATTTATCAAAGAAAGCATCAACAACTTTATCTAAAGTTACTTTCCCTGTAACACCAGTTGGAACAATACCATCAAGATCAATATAATTAAGATCAGCAAATATTAAATAATCAATATTTGTTGGCTTAAGAGTATCAAAACTTCTATTACCATATTTTTCAATATAACCAACTAAATTCATAATCCACCTAAATCATTCCTGCAATACCATTACCAATAAGGGTACCAACACCCATAATAATACCAGCAAGTATTACACCACATATAACGGCAGTAATTGACTTCTTAAAATCTAAATCTAATATTGATGCAGCAAGAGTACCAGTCCAAGCACCAGTTCCAGGAACAGGAATACCAACAAATAGCATTAAAGCAAAATATATTCCATTTCCAGCTTTAGCTTGTAACTTCTTTCCACCTTTTTCACCCTTCTTCAAACAGAATGTAAAAAATTTTCTAGTAAACTTTTTATCTTTCCCCCAAATAAGTACTTTTCTTGCAAAGAAAAATATAAAAGGAACAGGTAACATATTACCTATTATAGATATTACTAAAACACTCCAAAAAGGAAGAGCAAATCCTCCAGATGCAACACCAACAGGAACAGCACATCTTAACTCAACAAGAGGAACCATAGAAATTAAAAATACGATTATATATTTTTTTAAAATACTCATTATTATTCTCCTCTTCTAAGTATATTAATTTGTTTTTGAAAATTATCTCTAGTAGTTACAAATGAACCAGATACAGCAATATCAAGTCCATCTAGTAACTTGATAGTATCCCCATTCACACCACCATCAAAAGATATTTCAAAATGATAATCAAGATCATCACGTATACGCATTAATTCATCAATCTTCATTGTTGTTGAAGTAATCATTTCTTGACCACCAAAACCAGGAATAACTCCCATTATTAAACAATAATCAACGTTTTCTAAATAAGGCTTAACTGCTTCAACTTTAGTATAAGGATTAATAGCAATACCAGCTTTTTTTCCTTTAAAATGAATATATTCAATTAAGTCTCCAATATCATGATTAATCTCTTCATGAATAATTATATATTTACAAGTCTTTAATTTAGAAAAAGCATCAATATATTCTTTAGGATGATTTACCATTAAATGTATATCTAAATCTTTAGAAGTATCTTTAAACAATCTTAAAACATCATCGATTTCAAACGTTTTGTTATTAACGAATTTTCCATCCATGACATCAACATGAATAAAATCGGCATCAGTTTTCTCAACCTCTTTTATACAATCTTCAAATGATGTTTTATTTTTTAGAATGCTTACTGATATCTTCATATTCTTCAACCATCTTTCTATAATTTTCATATCTTGAATTCATTACTTCATGGTTATTAACTTGTTCTTTAACTCTACATCCTATTTCATTAAGATGCATACAATCATTAAACTTACATCCTGCATTATCAAATTCTACAAATGCAAATCTAATATTTTCTTTATCAACATCAACATCAAGAGCACTAAAACCAGGAGTATCAACAATACTAAAATCATCAAAAGTATATATTTCAGTATGTCTTGTAGTATGTTTACCACGACCAAGTGCTTCACTTATATCTTGAGTCTTAATATTTAATTCTGGTTTAAGTTTATTTAAAAGTGTTGATTTACCAGCACCTGTTTGTCCTGTTAATGTAACAAGTTTACCTTTTATTAACTCTTTTATTTTAGCTAAATCACTATTAAGTAAAGTTGGAATACCAATTTTATTATAATAAGTTATAATTGGTTCAAACTCTTCCATCTTTTCTTTTGTTAAAAGGTCCGCTTTTGTTAACACAATAATAGGACTAATATTTTTTAAAACAACATTAGCAATCATCTTATCAAGTAAGAAAGAGCTAAAATCAGGTCTAGTTAAACTAGCTACAATTATTACATTATCGATATTAACTACTTCAGGTCTTTTAAGTTCGTTAATTCTTTCATGTACAGATTCTATAACTAATTCTTTCTCATTAAAATCAACTATATCACCTACCAAAGGGGTAAATCCCTCATATCTGAATTTACCCCTTGGAATACAATCATATAAATTGTTATCAGATGATACAGTATAAGTATTACTAATTATCTTAACAATTCTTCCTACCATAATAACTATCCAATATCAACTACTGAACCAGCATCAAATGGTTCTTGAGCAATACGTATTTGTAAAGTTTGACCTGTTTGAACTTTAGAACCAGCTTGTTTACTTTGATAGAAAATAGTACCAGCAGGATAATCTGAAGTTTCAACATATTCAGGTTCAGATAATGTAACACCATTATCACTACACCATTTTTCAATTTCACTTAAACTTGAATTTGAGAAATCAGGATAAACATCATCAATATGTTTAATATATAAAACTACAGTATCTCCAGTTTTTAATCTTTCACCTGCAGCAGGTTCAGAAGATATAATTTCATTTGCTTTAGCTGTCTTATCAGTATCAATTGCTTTAATTTGAACATATAAATTATGTTCTTTTTCTAATGAATACTTAACATTATTAGCATCTTCACCAATAAAGTCAGGTAAAGTATATGCTTCATCTCCACTTGATAAGTAAAGAACTATTTCTTTACCAGATTTAACTGTTCTACCAGCAGCTGGATCTGTCTTAACTACTTTTCCTTCAGCTATATCTGCACTAGACATATATTTGTTTTCTGAAGATACAGTTAAACCAGCTTTTTCAAGAGCATCAGCTGCTTCAACTTCTGACATATTTGATACATCAGGTACTTTTAATTCTTTAACATTTCCTGTTAAATGCATAATTCCAAATGCTGTAACAATTATTAATACTAAAGCTGTAAATATTACTCCAAGTACTAATAAAACCTTGTTTTCTCTTCTACGTATTTCACGTTTAATTTCATTTTCACTTAACTTATGAGCTTTTATATCTACATCACCCTTTTCTTCATTTTCTTCATTTTTAACTTTCTTTTTTTCTTCCTTTTTTACTGGTTTTTTTGCCTCTTCTTCATCTTCAAATTCAGAGAAGTCTACATCATCTTTTTTAACAGGCTTTTTCTTTTCTTTTGCGTCAATCTCTTCTCCATCATTTTCTTTATATTTAAAGTTAAATGTTGGTTCACTTGCTCTTTCATCAGATAAAGCTGTTATTAAATCATCATGCATTTCCCTAGCATCAGCATACCTATTTTTAGTATTCTTTGCTGTTGCTTTCATAATAATATTCTCAATTGATTGAGGTAAATTTGGAAGAACACTTCTAATTCTTGGGAATGGTTCTTTAATATGTTTAAGAGCAATCTCAACTGCATTATCACCTTTAAAAGGTAATTGACCAGTTAATAATTCATACATAAGTATTCCCATTGAATATACATCACTTTGAATAGTAGCACCTTTACCACTTGCTTGTTCAGGTGGTAAATAATGAACTGAACCCATTACTGAATTTGTTTGAGTAAGTTGAGTTGAATTAAGTGCCATTGCTATACCAAAGTCTGTAATTTTAATTAATCCATTTTCTAAGATCATTATATTTTGAGGTTTAATATCTCTATGAATAATATATTTATCATGTGCTGCACTCATACCATCTGTTACTTGTAACATGATATCTACTACTTCAGTTAAAGTAAGCTTACCTCTTTGTTTAAGTAGTTGTTTTAAATGTTTACCTTTAATGTATTCCATTACTATATAGTAAGAACCATTATCTTCTCCTACATCATATACTTCAACAATGTTAGGATGACTTAAGCTACTAGCAGATAATGCTTCTCTTTGAAATCTTCTTACGAATTTTTCATCTGTTGCTAAGTCTCCACGTAAAACTTTAACTGCTACATTTCTATCTAATATTGTATCGTAAGCAAGATAAACATTTGCCATACCACCTTCACCGATGGTTTTCATAATTTGGTATCTGTCGTTTATTCTTTGCCCTTTAGTTATCATTTGCGTACACCTTCTTTGTCTATGAATGCTATCGATATATTGTCAAGGCCCCCACGAACATTAGCTTTTTTAACAAGCTTAATTAATTTATTATCAACAGATAATTCTTCTTCATTTAGAACTCTTTCAATTTGTTCTTGGCTAAGCATATTAGTAAGTCCATCAGAACATAACATAATAGCATCAACATCAGTTTCAACTTCAAACATATCCATTTCACATTTATCAGTTGCACCAAGAGCTTTCATTAAAACATTCTTTTTAGGATGATTAACCGCATCTTCTTCACTTAGTTCTCCAGTTTCAACTAAGAAATTAACAAGAGTGTGATCTTTAGTAACTTTCTTTAATTTACCATCTTTAAATACAAATCCAGATGAATCACCAATATTAACAAATATTAGCATATCTTTAGTTAAAAGAGCCATTACACAAGTAGTACCTAAACCTGCTGCTTCAGGATGTTCATTTGAGTAACTAATTATTTTAGAATTTACTTCTTTAACATTTTCTCTTAACCAAGCAATTGCATCTTGTTTAGAACCAATTGTAGATAATTTTTGAAATCTTTCTCCTATTTGTTGAATAACCATAGAAGAAGCAACTTCTCCAGCTCTATGTCCACCCATTCCATCAGCAACAATCATTAAATGCTCACTAGCAGCATTTTTAACAATAGTTACAGAATCTTCATTATGACTTCTAACTTTACCTGTATCTGTAATATAAAATGATTTCATTACTTGTTCACCTCATTTGCTCTTAGCTGACCACACGCTGCATCTATTAAACTACCAAATCTACGTCTAACAGTAACGTTAATCCCTTTTTTCTTTAATTCATCATAGAATTTCATAACTTGTTCATTACTACTTTTCTTGAATTCTATATGACTAGTTTCATTATATGGTATTAAATTAACATATACATTTAACCCTTTTAATAATGAAGCAAGTTCATCTGCACATTCTATAGAATCATTAACATTATCTAACATTAAATATTCTATAGTTACTCTTCTATTTGTCTTTTCAATATATTTAGAAATAGCATCAATTAATTCTTCTATTTTAAATGCCTTATTAACAGGCATAATTTTATTTCTAATAGTATTATTAGGCGCATGTAAACTAACTGCTAAGTTAGTTTGTAAATTCTCATTTGCATACTTTTCAATACCTTTTATCAATCCAGATGTTGAAACAGTTATATGTCTTGCACCTATTGCAATACCTTTTGGATCATTAATAATTCTAATAAATCTCATTAAATTATCATAATTATCAAAAGGTTCTCCAATACCCATTACTACAACAGATGATATTCTTTCTTTAATATCATCTTCAATCATAAGTATTTGAGTTACTATTTCATAAGCTTGTAAATCTCTTACTTTTTTAAGTCTTCCTGACTCACAAAAAGCACATCCCATATTACAACCTATTTGAGAGGAAACACAAACAGAAATACCATAGTCATGTCTCATAAGAACAGACTCAATTAGATTTCCATCGAATAATTCAAATAAATATTTAGAAGTATCTTCACTTTCTTGCTTCTTTCTTAATTTTAAAAGAGAAATATCAAAGTCTTTTTTTAGTTTATTTCTTAAATCGATACTAAGATTACTCATATCGTCGAAGTTATAAACTCTTTTTTGATAAAGCCATTCAAAAACTTGTTTAGCTTTGAATTTCTTTTCTCCGATACTTAGAAAGTATTCTTCCAACATTTCAATTGTATAATCAAAAATACTATTCATATTTCCACCCTATGTCAATTATACCAAAAAAAGCAAAAGAAAAGAATAGTAATATACTATTCCTCACTTAATTTAGCCTTTATTCTCTTCTCTTCAAGTTGAGTTGAACTTGTATAATAATCAGTTTCTACAGGTAAACTCTTCTTTCTTAAATTGTCATTTATAAAATCTCTTACAATTTCATAAATAATTGTAAAGCATGGAACTCCTATTAGAAGTCCTATTACTCCAAATAATCCACCAAATACTGTAATTGCAAATAGTACCCAGAATGATGGTAAACCAGTAGCATTCGATTGAATTCTTGGTGTAATGAAATTTGAGTCAATTTGTTGTAAACAAATAATAAATAGAATAAATATAATAGCCTTAATTGGATTAACTACAGCAATAATAATTGCACTTGGAATTGTTCCGATATAAGGTCCAAAATAAGGTATTAAATCAGTAATACCAATTAATATTGCAATTAGTAATGGATATGGATATCCACATATAAGTACAAATAATAATGTACTTAAACATACAATACTAGAGTCTGTTATTTTACCAATAATAAATTTTAAGAAAATACCATTAACATAATTAACTTTATTTATGAAATTATTAACCTTTTCAACATTAAAGAATGCATAAAGTGTTTTACGTGTTCCTCCAGCAAAATCTTTAGTATTAGCTAGTATATATACTGAGAATACTATACCAATAAGTAAATTAAAGAATCCTGATACGAATACACCTACACCATTACTAATAGTAGAAAATGCATTTTGAAGTGCTGGTAAACTATTTTTTAAATTATTAGTAAAATCGTTTATGTAAACACTATAACTATTAAAATTATTTTCACCAATAACAGTCTTTCTAACAAAGTTTGTAATTGTAGTAGCATATTGATCTGAATGTTGAATAAGTAAAATAATACTACTTAATAATTGAGGTACTACAATTCCAATAATAGTAACAGCAACAACTACAGCTATTACATAAGTTGTAGCAATAGAAAGATTTCTTCTACTTTGACTAGATTTAACTCCTTTATAAACTTTCTTTTCGAAGAATTTAACAACAGGATTTAATAAATACGCAATAACAAGTCCAATTATTAGAGATGTAAGTATCTTTAAGAATCCTCCAATTAAACCAATTAAATTACCAATATTATCAATAAAATGGTTTAAAAGCATAGCTGCAACTATTACTAAGAATGCAGTTAAACCCCATTTAAAATATTTACTTTGAATTATATCCTTCATACTATCTATCCTTCCGTATAATTAATTGAAAAATCTATATCTTTAATTGTAACTTCACCATTTTGTTCATTGCCTACATGAGTAAACTTTAATAGCATTACTACACCACTATTCTTTGGAAGAATGTCTCCACGAGAAACATCACTACCATTTTCATAAGTTAAACTATAATCTAAGTTATCACAGTAAGCATCATCAGAACATACTGCTCTACTTAATAAAATAGAACTAATAACAGCATCTATATTACCTGAATTAAGTACATTGATTCTATATGTAATAGTATCTCCTGCATTATCAAATATAAAACCTAATTTTGATAATGAAGTGCTTGCCTTTTTTAGTTTTACTTCATCATATAAAGAAGCAGTACTATCAACAACATTTACAGCATTAAATGAAACGCTCCATCTAGGACTTTCTTCATCTAAACCATAAGATGAAGATAAACTAATACATATTATTGAAAACAAGAATACAAAAGCTGTAAGAACTACAAATGAAAATTTATTTCTATCATACATTGTTTACACCTTCCATCCTAATATAAGTATAGTTTATTTACACATTTTAGTAAATAAAAATAAAAGCAGATACTGTTAAATACCTGCTTTATCTTAATAAATTGTAAACAATCATCAATGTATGAGGTAATAAAACTAATATATTAAAGTATAGTAAACAATAAATGCTATTTATTTCTAATTGAAATAATACACTTACTATAAATATAGTCATCATAAGCAAACAACTAATACTTACAAATAATATATCAATTAACTCTATCCTCTTATTTTTCTTATTATTGTAAAAATATGCACATGCAATATATATCAAACTTAATACAATAGAAATAAATATAGAAAAACTTGAATACTTATATAAAAAGAAATAATTAACAAAGATAAATAAACCAAGTATTACATTAATAATAAATAATAAATTATATACTTTTTTCATTTTACTAATCTTTCTGTTAAATCATTAAGTGCTCTTAATTCATTTTCTTTACTTGAATATGTTCCAATTTCATCACTTAACTCGTAAGTACTCTTCTTATTAATAAAGTCAGTTATTCTAAACTCATAAGAAGTTCTATATCTATTGGAAACACTATCAGGATATACTCTACTGCTTAGTACTAAGTCAACAATACTTGGTACTTCTTCACTAGAGACTCCACATGAAGAAAGTGCTAAATCAAATAAGTCACTAAAAGTAATATCATCTTTATTATAGTTTTTATAATAATCTTTAACACTAATGTTCTTTTTATAATAAGTACTCTTTACTCTTGAAACAAGAGTATTAAGTCTATCAACACATACTTCGTTTTTTATTTTTCCTATATTCTTATTTATTGTATCTATCTTTTCATCAAACTTTGATACTTCTTTAACATAAATAGTACTATTCATATTTATTACAGAATTAATAATACCAAATATAAACATTACGAATAAAGTAACAATAACTCCGAATAAAACATATTTTATCTTATTCATCATCATCACCTAGAAAGGCATTTTAAAATTACCATTATTCATTTGTTTCATCATTTTTTTCATTTGTTCAAATTGATTTAATAATCTATTAACTTCTTCAACACTTCTTGCTGATCCTTTAGCAATTCTTTGTTTACGAGTCATCTTAATTACTTCAGGATGTTTTCTTTCATATGGTGTCATTGATTGAATAATTGCTTCAATATGAGCCATATCTTTAGGATTAATATTTATATTACTAAGTCCTGCTTTTCTAGCACCTGGAATCATCTTAAGTAAGTTTTCAAGAGGTCCAAGTTTTTTAAATTGACCAAGTGTATTTAGGAAGTCATCTAAATCATATTCACCTTTTCTCATTTTCTTAGCTAAATCTTTAGCATCAGCCTCAGAGTATATTCCTTCTACTTTTTCAGCAATTGATAAAATGTCTCCCATATCTAAGATACGTTCAGCCATTCTTTCTGGATAGAATTCACTTAATCCATCCATCTTTTCAGAGTCACCTACAAGTTTAATAGGTACATTAGTTAAATGTCTTACAGATAAAGCAACACCACCTTTAGTATTACCATCCATCTTAGTAAGAATAGCACCAGTTAAACTTAATTTATCATTAAAACCATTTATAACATTAATAGCATCGTGACCCATCATAGCATCAATTACAAGTAATACTTCATTTGGATGGAATTCATTTTGAATATCAACAAGTTCACCCATTAAAGCTTCATCAATTTGTAATCTACCTGCAGTATCTATGATTATATAATTATGTTTATTTTCTTTAGCATATTCTAAAGCATGACGTATTATTTCATTAGGATTTTTCTTTCCTTCTTCAAATACAGTTACACCAAGTCCTTTACCAACTTCAACTAATTGATCAATTGCTGCAGGTCTATAAATATCACATGCAACAAGTAAAGGATTCTTTTTATATTTCTTTCTAACTAAATTAGCAATCTTACCACTCATGGTAGTTTTACCAGAACCTTGAAGACCAACCATCATTATAATTGTTGGATTACCATTAGTTTCTAAAGGAACGTAGTCTCCACCTAATAAAGATACTAATTCATCTTTTACTAATTTTATAAATACTTCTTCAGGTTTAAGACTTTTACCAACGTCCATACCTAAAGCTTTTTCTTTAACATTTTTTACAAACTCTTTAACTACTTCATAGTTAACGTCTGCCTCTAAAAGAGCCATACGTATTTCACGCATAGCTTCACTTATATTATCTTCAGTTATTCTTCCCATACCACGTATATTTTTAATGGCATTAGAAAGTCTATCTCCCATATATTCAAACATTTAAAACCCTCCTAATTATCATATGACATAACAACCGAGTAACAAGTAGTACCTCCTAAAGCAGGATTCTTAATAACTCCTACTCCTACCCATTTATATTTTCCACTTTCAATCGCAGTTCTACCTGCACTCTTAATATTACTGTATGCTTGAGCTGCAGTTAAACTAGAACCATAATCATTATAATTAATTGTAAAGAAATTATAACCTAACTCATTAAACTTTTCAGTAGCATCTCCATTACAATAACTCTTACCACTATTACAGCAAACTTCAGCAATTTGTTCTGCAGCAGTTCTAAGTTCAGCAGCTACTTTATATTTAGAGTTAGTCTTACTTTGTATAATGTTAACTAAACTCCATTCGAATGATGAATCAGCATTTGCATAATTAGATCTATTACTGCTAGTTATTTCAGTAAACACAATATTAGGAACTACTGGTGTAGTTATTGGTGCTTGTGTTGGTGTTGGAGTTGGTGTTGGTGTTACTCTTCTTGTTGTTCTTCTAGTTGTTCCAGCAGTTGGTGTAACTACTTTTGTAGTACTTGTTGTGCTAGTAGAAGATGTAGTTTCTGTAGAACTAGTAACATCACTTGTAGTACTTGTAGTTTCATCTGTACTACTAGTTGGTTCTTCAACACTTGTAAAACCACTTATAGTTCTTCTAGTAGTTGTTTCATATCCATCTTGTTTTTTATTACCATTCTTAACAGCAAGTATAATAACTATAACAACAAGAATAGCTAAGAATACTAAGAAGCCTACTCCTATTTTTAACAATAATATTTTCTTACTATCATCATCCATATATATCACCTTTAATAATTATAACATTTTTTTAAGTCTTTTATCTACCACCAAAGGGTTTATTATCTTATTTTTAATAACAGGCATTTCAATAACTGGTATTTCTTTTATAGATTTAAATAAATTCCATTTCTTCTTTAATTCTTCATTTAAATCTAAATTATCTTCTATACATTCAATTAATTCTCTTTCAGTTATATAGAAAAGAGATTTATAATCGGTTATATTTTCCTCTATTGATAATTTTACAATATCACTTAATAAATTCATCATATAGTTATCATTATTAGTATGTGTTTCTCTATTAACTTCATCATTTAATCTTGTAAATAATTCTGCTTTATCAACACTTTTAAATGCTATTTCCTTAACACCTTTTTCATTTTTTGAAACAATTAAATCTTCAATAATACTTGCGCATTCTTTTCCATTAACACTTTTTATCCAATTAATAGCAGAACAAATAGTTCCATCTATTCTATCAGCACATACTCCTGGTCTATCAATATCTACAATACTAAACTTCTTAAAGTTAATAACATCTTCAATATCAATATCATCTTCTTTTAAATATTCATTTAACTCAGTAGATTCTCTTAAAATTTCACCAGTTAATTCTTCCGTAGATTCTTGATTAACTAAATCATTATTAAAGTAATCAATTACATGTGAAAAAACAGGTGTTGAAATATCATGAAATAAAGCTGCGATAGTATCTGTTTTTTCATGAGTTAATTTCCATGTAATTAAAGCAACATTAACTGAGTGATCATATCTAGAAATATAATAAGGGAAATCATATGCAGCTTTACTAGCATAATCCATTCCACATAAAAGACTAATACCTTTTAATCTTTTAACTATATCTAACTCTAAATATTTTTTCATAAACTCAGGTATATTTCCTAAAGATTTTTTATATACTTCATATTCATTCATAAAAACTTTCCTCTTTAATGTTCTATTATACATAAAAACGTTGTTTTTGGGTAAAAAAAAGATAAAAGTTTATTTACTTTTATCTTTAAATCTCATAATTATACCTATTATTAAAAATATAATTGCTGCAGGTATAGAAAAATACATTAAAACCATATCTTTTTCATAATAAGAAAACACTGCTGCAACAATAAATAAAATAGATGCAAATATAATCAAATATCCTGCTGTTTTATAATCAATCTTCATGTAATTCACCCTATATAATTATACTATTTTAAATATCTTTGTTTAATACGCTTTACAGTATCTTCTTTCATATTTGATCTAAGTGCTAAAAGATTATAAAAAAGAATTGGAGAATTTGCTAAAACTCCAGCTATACCTGGAACAGGTTTTATTTCAAAATCCGGATTAACTTCATGTAAATACTCTCTATAAGTTTCATTAAATGGATTAATCTTATTTTTTAACCAAGGTTTATTGCAATTAATACCATAGAAGTGAATTATTTTAGCATTTTTACGTGCTTCATCTATTTCTTGTAGAGAATAACTTCTTGAATCATTTCCATAATAAAGAATAAACTGTGCTTCATTAAACATAAATGGATAAATACATATATTATATCCAAGAGGCATTCTTCCTATTTCATCTTGTAATGAAATATTTATTAAGTCTTGATCAGGAAATTCAAAATTAGTTACATCATGACTTGCTAAGAATTCATAGATTTTATCATCTAATTTTTTTTCTTTCCAAGTATCTCTATTAAATAGTAATACTCCTGAATTATAGTAATCACTTAATCCTAAATTATGATAATACTCTTTTCTAGTTGAGTCTTGTACAGCATATATTGGATTACCCTCATTTCCTCTTATTACATCTATCTTATCAACTACTAAAGTATCTGAATCTAAGTATAGTATTTGTTCCCCTTTAGGATTCTTATCTAATATTCTATTATAAAAAACTCTTGCATTAGCTATTTGAGTATTCTTCCACTTAGGTATATTAAATTCTTCAATATTATAGTCTTCTAAATTATAAAAGAATAAATCAACATTATCATATCTAGTTAAAACGTCATATACCCTTTTATAATCCTCATAAGAATAGTTTTCAGCAATAATATGGAATGTAATATTATCAAATCCACCATTATGAATTAAAGAAACCATCGAAGTTAACATTATGTCAATATACTTATCATTAGCTGTATATAATACATCCATACCCATCTTCCCCTTCTTTTAAATAAGTACTACTATAATATATATCATTATATTTTGCAAATAAAAAAGGAAGTGCCTTACACTTCCTTACTTATACTTTTAATAACTAATTGGAACTTATCCATTCTTCTTTCAACATGTCCAACTACTTTTACTAAGTCTTTTTCTTTAATATCAGCTAAACTATCAAAAGCTTCTTTAAATACTACCGCGTCCCCTTCTCCAGTTTCATCTTCATAAGTAATAAACGCCATATCATCATTATTTTTAGTCTTAAGTGTTTTAATTCTATCAACTAATACAACCATTTCTATAAACTTATCATAATACTTTTTAATATCTTTTTGTTTAAAACAGTTATATTTTGAACAAGGATGATTAGATACATAGAAACCATATAATTCATATTCTTTATTCATTAAAGTAGTATCATCAAATTCTTCTACTTCTTTTAATTCAGGTTCACTTACTAAATCTTTAGATAAAGTTTGTATTAAGTCTCCATATGTAAGAAGTGAATCTATATTTTTAATTATAGTTGCACGATTAACATTTAAAGAATCAAATACACCAGCTTCAATTAATATTGTTAAATTTTTCTTATTAATATTTTTTACTCTTGCAAAGAAATCATATATATCTGTGAATTTCTTATTACCTCTTGCTTCAACTATAAGTGAAGAAATAGAATCAGTTATTCCTCTTATAGCTTTAAAAGATAAAATAATACTATTATCTTTATATACATATTCATTAGAAGATATATTAATATCTGCTTTTACAATTGATATATTATTTCCCTTTGCTTCATATATAATACTTTCTTTTCTACTTCCTTGATTAAGTAAAGTTAAATAGAAATATCCTGGGTAAAGTGCCTTTAAATAAGCCATTTGATAAGCAATTTTAGAGTAAGCTATTGAATGTGATTTATTGAATCCATAATCGGCAAATTCAACAATTTGATTATATAGCTTTTCAATTTTTACTTTATCAAATCCTTTTTCAACACTTCTATTAATAAAATTAATTTTCTCTTTTTCTATAACATCAAGTTTCTTCTTTGATATTGCTCTTCTTATTACATCTGCTTCCCCATATGAATAACCTGCAATAGTTCTTAGAACTTGCATAACTTGTTCTTGGTAAATCATAATACCATATGTTTCACTTAAAATACTTTCAAGTTCAGGGAATAAATAATCTATTTTTCTTCCCTCATTTTTTCTAGCTAAATAAACTGGTATATTACTCATTGGTCCAGGTCTATTAATTGCTTGAGCCATGATTAAATCTTCAAATTTACTAACACACGCTCTTCTTAAATAATTCTTCATTGAAGGAGTTTTAAATTGAAATATACCTTCTGTTAAACCAGCAGTTAATAGTTCATATACCTTAGGTTCATCTAAAGGAATATTATCTATATTTATCTTTTTATTTTCTTTTTCTTCTACTAAATTAACAACCTTTTTAATAAGAGTTAAGTCAGCTACACTTAAGAAGTCCATCTTAAGTAATCCTAAAGATTCTAACTCACCCATTTGGTAACCTGATAGATAAATATCTCCATTTTTAATAACAGGGATATTATCCGTTAAATCAGTATCACTTATAACAATACCAGCAGCATGAATACCTATTTGATTCTTTATTCCTTCTAGATATAAAGATTCTTCAAATACTTTTCTAACACTTGAGTTTCTCTTTATTAAACTTTTTAACTTATCATTTAAGTTATCTTTTAAACTCTTTTTAGAATCAAGTAAATTAGAAATACCATCAATTAACTTTTCATCTAAATGATTTATTTTTGCTACACTTCTAATTACTTCTTTAGCTGTAAGTCTTCCATATGTCATAATGTGAACAACATTATTCACACCATATTTATTAATTACATATTGAACTACTTCTTCTCTTCTTTCATCTTCAAAGTCTATATCAATATCTGGCATAGTAACTCTTTCAGGATTTAAGAAACGCTCAAATAATAAATTATATTCAATTGGATCAATTCTTGTAATACCAAGAGAATATGCAACAAGTGAACCTACTGCACTTCCTCTTCCACATCCAACCATAATACTATTTTTTAAAGCATAACGAACATAATCAAATACAATTAAGAAATAATCTACAAAACCTAATTTTTTAATAATATCTAATTCATAATCAAGTCTTTCTTGATAAACACTTGTTACTTTTCCATCTAATCTCTTACTTAACCCTTTGTTGGCTAAATTAGATAAGTATTCAAATGAATCTTTTATATTTGGATCATACTTAGGAATATGGTTACCACTTTTTTCTTGTTTTAAATCTATTTTGTTAACGAAATCACTTAAATCATATTTTTCTTCTTTCATTATATTCTTTGAGTAATCAACAAATTCATATTCACCAAGTTTTATATTATTTTCAATCATATATAAATAATTAATATATTTACTTTGTTCACTCGTGAATGCTTTAGTTTCATTTATATAAATATAATTATTAGTAACTGTCTTTATTTTATTAAGTTCAGCTTCACTAGCAAATGACATATATAAGTTATTAAAAATACTACTTAGTTTCTTAAATGCATTACCACTTTCAAATGGTAAAACATATAATAAATTATCATTAATAATATCTTTAAAAGTTAAATCACTATCTATTTGTTTTTTAGTTACTTTAAAAAGAAAAGTAAGTCCTTTCATATTAGTTGGATATAAAAACATTCTTATATTTTCTATTTTTATATCAAGTCCAACTATAGGTTTAATATCATTTTTTATACATTCTGTAATAAACATATGTGAACCACATAAGTTATCATCAAGAATACCGAGGCTTTTTATTTTTTTATCTTTTGCATACTTAATTAGGTCATCTTGCTTTATTAAACTTTTAAATAAACTATAATCAGTTTTTATGCCAAGATTAGTAAACATTTTATCAACCTCCAAACATTAGTTCTTATTTAAATTATACAATACCACATATTTATTGACAATTAGAAACTAATACAATAAAATAACCATAAATTAGGTGGGATAATATGAAAAAAAATAGTGTAAGGTCTAAAATATTAGAATTATTAGAATTTGAACAATCAGTAGAAAAAATTTATAACAGATTAGCCTCTTTAGAAATAGAAGGAAAACAAGATTCTCAAGAATATAATGATTTAAGAGATTTACTTAATTCAATAATTGATTTGGATTCCAAAAATTATAAAAAACTTGGTAGTTTTGAAGATGAAGAATTTAAAAGTTTTGATTCCTTCATTCAAGAATTAAATCATTGTACTGAAGATGAACTAATAAATGTTTTATATTATGGTAAAGATAATCACGTAAAACGTTTTTATTCACACTTACAAGATATCAAACTTAGAAGAGCTGAAACATTTAATGAAGATATTAAAGACTTCGATGATAACATTAAATATTCTATCTATATTGAAACAGAAGGAAGAAGAATTGTAATCACTAAAAAACAAGCTGAACAAATTGGTCTAGATGTTAAAGAAATTATAAAACAAACATTAAAAGATGAATTCGATGCAAAAAAACAGGATGAAGAAAGAAGAATTGAACAAAACAGAATCATTTCAGATGCAATTTATTATAGAAAAGGTCTTATTAATTCCTACTTCTATGAATATATAGTAAAATATATTGAAACTTGTAAAAATAAAAGAATCAAAAATGCATTAATAAAATATAAATATAAATTAATATATATGACACCATCTCTAGAAAGAGCATTTGCCAAAAATAAAACAGCATCTAGTGCTCCTATTTATGAAGATTTAATAAATATAGGTGTTCAATCATATCCTGGAATATATGAAATAGCATATTTACAACCATTAGCTCAACTAATAGCAAATGATGTATATAGAATGGCTAATGAAGGAACAAACAATGATACAGTTCATAAAATAATAAATGCATTATATACAAAAGCAGAACTTGCAGCAGTATATGATGAAGCTTCATTAGAAACATTAAAGATGCTTGAAAGCTTTGTCGACAATGATATGGAAACAAAAGAAGATGCAAAATATGCACATGAAGCATTCAAAACCGAAGAATCGTTAAGAATGCCACTATTAATAAGAAAAAAAGTTGACTAAAAGCCTATTCTTTTGGTATAATCAACTGGAATTGTTAAGGAGGGAAAAACATGGCCGTTAAACTAACAGCAAGAAAAGGATTAACTGGAAATAGAAGAAGTCACGCCTTAAATGCTACAAAGCATAAACAAAATTTAAACTTACAAACTAAAAAAGTTAATGGAGTTAAGGTTACTTTATCAAACCGTGAATGGAAAGCTTTAAAAAAATATAACCAAGCTGCTTAATTAATATTTATAAATAAAATAAAGAGAAGTTTAAACTTCTCTTTTTTATTTTCTTAAATAAAATTAATTAAACCAATAAGTAAGAATATAATTATTATTACTATACTAGATTTACTTACATCAACCTTTTTAGTAATTGTTCTATCTAACTTATCAGCTACTCCTACATATTTTAAACCATACATATGTAAGTTTTCTAAACTCTTATCTCCATATAAAGCAAATGAAGTTGGATCATCATATTCACTGTATTCAAAATCTTTTAATTTACTAAATGCAATAAACATAAGTAAGTCACCTGAACAACCAGATATATTCATTACAGATAAGAATATTAATCCAGCATTATGAAGTAAGAATCCAATTATTAAAGTAATAACTCCAATAAATAAAAATGGATATACTAAAGACCATAAAATATTCTTTTTATTTACATTTTCTTTAACTAAACAACAAAGTACTCCTTTTTCTAAATGTACTCCATATGTAATATTTTTAAAGTTTGCTCCATTTACAACATAACCAATACTATGTAGTATTTCATGAAATATAAAATAAGGAATCATTAATAAATAAAATATAGCAAACTCTTTATTGTTAATACTTAAATCATAATGAGTTAATTTCATTACTAAAGCAACTAAAAGAATAGATGCTATAACTAATACAATAGATATAGTATTTAAAACATTCATATTCATTGTATATAAATAATATTTCTTCTTGTTTTTCATATCATCACCCTGTGTCCTATATAACTATACCATAAAAATAAAAAGAATTGCATATTAAGCAATTCTATTTATTCTTTCAATAATTCTGTCTTTTCCTAAAAGTCTCATTATTTCATAAAGATCTGGAGTTTGATCTTTAGAAGTTAAAGCTACTCTTATACAAGTAGAAACATCTGCAACATTACCTTTGAATGCTTCAGGATTTTCTTTATATTCCTTCATATTACTTGTATAACCTTCTAGGCTATCTGTTAATTCTTTAACATGATTAAACCAAGTTTCTTTATCATCATTTTCATCATAATATTTTTCAATATAAGTAGATAATATTGATTTGATTTCATCCATATTATTTATATTACCCCATGCATATTCAGTTGGATTAAATAATTCATCATACATATACCAAATAGCAGGTTTAACATCTATCCATTTAGCATAGTCTTTTCTTGGTTTCTTTTGTTCTCTTTCTATATTTAATATAGCTTTAGTATAATCTACATCTTTATTAATTATTTCATTGAATTCTTTATCATATTCTTTAGACCATTCATCTAAGAAGTCAAATACTTGATCCTTAGTTAATCTAGAAATATAATTCTTAGAAATATTATCAAGTTTATCTAAATCATATAATGCTCCACTTGGGCTCATCTTTTTAGCACTAAACTCAAATTCAGTGAATTCTGCATCAGGATGTCCTTCTCTCCAAGCTTCATAGTTAGAGTTAGCAATTGTCATGATTGATTCAATTACTGAATAAACAGGATATCCATTTTCTTCATAGAATGTCATTCTTGCTTCTGGATCTAAACGTTTAGAAATCTTTCTAATTTGATCTCCATCCTTCTTTAATATTAAAGGAGTATGTACATACTTAGGCATTTTAAATCCAAATGTTTTAAATAATTCATAATGAACTGGAACAGATGGCATCCATTCTTGTCCACGAATAACATGAGTAGTACGCATTAAATGATCATCAACTAAATGAGCAAAATGATATGTTGGAAGTTCAGTTGATGATTTATAAATAACTGTATCGTTATCATTTTCATGTAACTTCATTTCACCATTAGCTAAATCATTAAACATAAATGTATGATTGAAGTTACCTTCTGATTTTAATCTTACAGTAAATTGTTCACCAGCTTTAATTTTTTCCCAAGCTTCTTCTGGAGTTAAGTTTCTACTCTTAGCAAACTTACCATATATACCAATTCTTACTTTTGCTTTAGCTTGATTATCTCTTATTTCTGCCATTTCTTCAGCAGTCATAAAACATGGATATGCTTTACCTTCAGAAATTAAAT
>JAEEGL013461618.1_pt1 | contig 29282 bp, 23 predicted proteins | sample 9134231 | NCBI WGS metagenome assembly JAEEGL01 (sample SAMN16246548, study PRJNA631951) | gut metagenome | biome: gut microbiome; feature: rumen; material: fiber-attached | host: Bos | place: Iran: Karaj | collected 2018-10 | reverse complement strand
TTTGTGGCAAGGGAACTAATTTATATGCCGCTATCGCGGCTGCCACAAACAGAGTATTTTTGCTCCCACACTACGTTCCTTTTTGTCATTTTTTCGGGAACTTCTCGAATTCATCTTTTAATGACATTTCTTCAAGTTTTGTATAAATTGAAGGTTCGCGAGTATCTAATACAAAAAAACGAGGAGGATATACAATGCTGTTGTGTGCTTGTATCTCATCCGCAAGCGATAGCGAATCTGATATTTTTTCGTAGTATTTTCCTGCGGCCATTACATTTCCGTTGCTTCCGAAAACATTTCCATCTGGGAGAGAAGCAACTATTTCAGGATGTCTTATGACGGGCTTTCTACCATTGATGCATTTGTATGTGTACGAGCCAATTTTTGTGAATTCAGGAACCGACACAGTTTTTCCATCAGAAAGTATGATAGATGCCTGTATGTCGCTGTATTCACAATCTGTAAGCCAATAATGAATCCGCAGAATTTCGGAAACTGAGCCCTCTTCGCTATAAAACACGCAGTAGCCGTACAGGCTTTCTTTACGATAAGGCGGATTTAGCGATATTTCTTTCATATTTCCGGCAGGCAGCCAGAAATCGCATTTTATTTCAGATTCAGGATTCACCACAACATCATAGCGAATCCAAAAATCTGTATATAGCTTGTCGTTTATATTTACGACACAAAACGGCTCACTGTCTTTTTCAAACGAATATTCACCATCGTAGTAAAACGAATAGAAAAGCTTGTAAACGCCTTTATCCGGCTCGTTTTCATCTGAAATAATGATGAACTTATTCGAGTTCTCATATATGCCTGGACTTGGTAAACAATTATCGACGGCAAACATACGTAAGCAAGAGAACATAACGAGCATCAGAAAAAAAAGATTTCTTTTCCGTATTCCCATATTGCGATTATCGGAAACTTACATTTTTTTCAAAAGCACTGCACATTTTTTTTACACACAAGGTTACTCAAATAATTCAGCGATTTTATCTTTATAAATATCCGCAACTTTGTGGCGCATGAATTCCTGTTTTGCAGAAAGTTCCCTACCAATTTCAAATGACTTATCAAGGATTACGAACCTGAATATTCTTTCACATGGTCTGAATCCGTTTGAAGCAGATACAATCGTATCTATTTCACAGCGTATCAAATCTTCAATCTCAGGACGCATAATAAGCTCCTCATAATCTTTGCACGCAATATTACGTTCCTCTGCATAAGCCATAATGTTTGCTTTTGAACCGACAATAAGAGCTGCCAAAAACTTTTCGTCCTGACCGAATACCACAGCAGTTTCTATGAAAGGGCTTCCGCACAGCGCTGTTTCTATTCCCAGCGGCTCAATGTTCTCGCCATTCTGCAAGACAATAGTATCTTTTGCCCTTCCTGTAATTTTAATCTCGTAATCGTAGGTGAGTTTACCAAGATCACCCGTATTGAGCCATCCGTCTTTATCGATTACACTGGCTGTAAGTTCAGGCTGTTTATAGTATCCCTTCATGATTTGGTCACCGCGCGCAAGAACAAGGCCTGTTTCACCCGGCTTAAGCGGCTCAGAAGATGCTGGTACTCCGTTTTTCTCTGCCACAATCTTTAGTTCGGCGGACGGATATATCTCACCGACACAACCAGGACGTGGCTTGTGAATATTTCTAACAGAAAGCACAGGAGCGGCTTCCGTAATACCGTAACCTTCGAGAAGCTTGAAACCGATAGCCCTGTAAAAGCAGTCTGTCTCATGCTGCAACGCACCGCCGCCTGAAATAGCTGCCGTTATGCGTCCGCCAAGTTTTTCGCGGATTTTGCGATACACAAGAAGTTCTCCTAGCGCATGCAACGGCCAAAGTGCAATAAAAGGCATTATTCCTATTACAAAATCGAATATTCGCGGTCTATAAGTGAAGCGGCATGCACAACCTGTTATATGCTCTTTTGCCCACGCGTATTTTGTGCCTATGGAAATAAAAAAGCTAAAAAGCTTGTATTTTATGCCGCCTTCTTTTTTCATTGCACGGTTCACGCCTTTGGCGAGCGATTCCCACAGACGCGGCACGCCGCACATCCACTGCGGCCGTATTTTCGCAAAATCCGCGAGCATTATGGAAGAAATCGGCTTTGAATAAGCAATGCCGCTTTTAAGAGTGAGCGCCATATATTCAAGACATCTTTCAAAACTGTGCCACACCGGAAGCACGGTGAGCCACATATCGCCCGGTTTCACCGTAAGAATATGATGAACCACTTCCATTTGTGCCATATAATTTCTGTGTGTCAGCATGACTCCTTTCGGAATTCCGGTAGTTCCTGACGTAAACAGAATTGTCGCCAAATCGCTTCCTTTTGTTTCTTCCATTTCTTTTTCTACGAATTCTTTTTTTCCGGGAATTTCGTAAAGCTTATGACCTTTTTCAAGAAGTTCGTTAAACAAACAGACAGTAATACCGAATGAACTTGCTTTTTGCACAGTATCTTCTGAAGGAGCATTAAAAAAGACTGCTGTTTCCAAAACCGGCACGTTTTCTTTTTTCTCTACTGCTTTATTGAATTGTCTCTCATTTTCAAATACAGCTGCCTTGCATTCCGAAAATGACAAGATGTATTGAAGCTCGGAAGCCATGGAATCGCAGCCTCTAGGAACATCAGCTGCTCCAAGAGAAAGGACTGCCAAATCTGTCAAAAGCCATTCACGGCAATTATCTGAGAACAGCGCCACATGATCATTGCGTTTAATTCCGATTTCTGAAAAAGCAAGCGCAAGCGATACAAAATCCTTATAAACTTGAGAAAATGAATAGTATATGAACTTACCATCCTGATCTTTTGACGCCTGTGCACATAAATCAGGACACAACTCTGCTCTTTGCCTGACCATTAACGGAATATTTTGAGGTAATGTTCTATCTGGTTCTCTTCTATTTTTCTTCATTTTTTTTCCTTAATAAAAACTTGTAATCGAAAATCCAAACTGTCAGAAGAATTTCTGCTGTATTCTAACATTTTTTTAGATTTTGTCAAACTTATTCTCAAACCGGTTAATCCTCGGTAATATAGTTAGCTTTAGTCGTTGGAATGATTTGTAACATTATCAAAATATAATTGTCTATTTTATTGATTAATAAAACCTATTTATATTTTTACTAATTAACCGGAGGTAATATGAAAAAGTTTTTCTCAATCAATATAATTATTTTGCTTTTTTTAATCGGAATGATATATGCCCAACCGTCAGAAATTAAAATGACAAACGCAAGACTTTCCGAACTTTCCGTAGAAGTTGAAGTCATGGGAAATATCGCCACTACAAAACTCGATATGATTTTTGTGAATGAAACGAACCGAATTCTTGAAGGAGAGTTTGAATTTCCCCTTGGCGAAGGTGAAACCGTAACAGGCTATGCGCTCGACATAAACGGAAAGATGCGGCAGGGTGTCGTTGTAGAAAAAGATAAAGGCCGTCAGGTATTTGAGACTATTGTCAGGCAGAATGTAGACCCCGGTCTTATTGAAAAAACATCAGGAAACAACTTCAAAACACGAATATATCCGCTTCCTGCAAATGGCAGCCGCCACGTTCAGATTACATATCAGAGCAGGCTTTTGCAAACTGAAAAAAACGCGGATTCGGCTTCCGATTCTGCAGTTTCCTCGGGTTCGGCTTCAGGAACCGGGGCAGGCGCGACTTCCGGTGTAACAGCTGGCACCGACAGGAAATACGTTTACTCTGCTCTTCCATCTGGAAAACTTGATTCATTCAGTTTCAGAATAACAGTTCTTAGACCAGATTCCAAGCTAAACGCGACATTGCAAAACGGAAACAGAATACAGTCTTTTTCCTTCACTGACAGTACATCGGGCTATACAGGAAGTTTCACACAAAAGAACGTGACGCTTACGCAACCGTTCGAGTTTGTTATACCGCAGGGTATGCTTACTGGCGGTGCCATTGTTTCAGGTGCGAAAGGCACAGCAAACGCAGGCGCAACGAGCTCTAGCGCGACAAACGACTCTGGTGCAACCGCGCAAATTCCAGTTTACACGCAGGACATTGGCAAAGACACGTATTTTTATTATTTTCTTCCAATAAACGGAACAGAACAGCCGAAAAAACTGCCAGAAAAACTCACAATCTGGTGGGATATTTCTTCTTCCGGTGTAAAACGCAACATCGAATCGGAACTTAACATTCTATGCGAATATGTAAAGAAGCTAAAAAATCCGACAGTAACAGTTTATCCGTTCTGCAATGAACTTCATGAAGCGCATGTATTTAAAATCAAGACAGAAAAAGATATTTCCTTCCTTGAAACTTTCATTCGCTCGCTTGATTATGACGGTGCGACAAAACTTGATTATGACTTTACTAATTTCGGCGGTGATGAGATTCTTGTGTTTACTGACGGTATTGGAAACTGGACGGATCCCGCTGTTACGAATGTTGCTCAGGTTGCTTCAGAGGCGAAAAGCGGCATATCAAACGCTTCTCTTGCACAAAACATAAGAAATGCCGCGCCAAGCGACTCCTCTTTACCGTCTGTTTATACAATCAATTCATCTTCCAGCGCTGATCACGCATGGCTTTCCAGTACAGCGCAAAAGAACGGCGGACAGTACATAAATCTTTGTTCAACGACATGTAACGATGCGCTCAAACTATTAACAAACAGTCCGTACCGTCTTATAAAAGCCGAATACGACAAAACCGCAGTAACGGAAATCTATCCGGAAAACAGCGTGAGTGTAAAATCAGATTTTGAGATTTCTGGCATTCTTAAAAAGAAAGAGGCCGTTATTACGCTTTTCTTTGGACACGGAAACACAATAGAAAAATCAGAGAAAGTCAACCTAAGCATAAGCGACGGCGTTATTTCAAACCATGTAGCAAGACAATGGGCATCCATGAAGATAGATGCTCTTTCGGCAGACTACGAACGCAATAAGACAGAAATAACGGAACTTGCAAAGAGCTTCGGCATTGTCACACAAGATACCTCTCTTATAGTGCTTGACACCGTTCAGGATTATGTGCGTTACGGAATAGTTCTTCCTGACGATTTAAAAGAAGAATACAACAGACTCGTCGGTTCTCAGGGTAGCACGAACACTGCCTTTAAACCTCAGACAGACTCAAATGACAAAACCATTCCGTCTTCTGTTTACAAGCATTTCGAGGAATTCCGAAAATGGTGGAACACAACGCCAGAAGAATTCAAAGCCCAAAAGCAAGCTTTAAAAAAGCAAAATGAAATGAGGGAGACGACAGGAGCCATAGCGCCTATAGACAGGGCGTTTGCACCGGAACCGGTTTTCGCAGAACAAAGTTTCATGGCAATGGACGCAAGCGATGCAATCGTTGCTATGCGCGAACCCGCTGCCCCCACAGCCTATACAAACAGCACAAACAACGCGACCGATACATCATCCGTGAACTTTGCCAGCTCTTCTACCAACGCTGCACAGTCTTCGATACAACTTCAGGCATGGTCGCCAAACGCAGAATATCTTTCTGTTTTGAAGCGCACCCCTAAAGCCCAGATGTACGCAAAGTATCTGGAGCTAAAAAAAGAATACAGCTCCTCGCCTTCTTTCTATATGGAAGTCTCCGACTACTTTGCTGAAGAAGATTTGCAGTCCGAAAGCATACGTATTCTCTCGAACCTTGCGGAGCTTAACTTGGAGAACACTGACATTCTCCGTGCGCTGGCGAACAAACTTGTGGAACACGACAACTACGCACTTGCTGTTCCTGTTTTCGAAAAACTCGTTCAGCTGAAACCGGAGATTCCACAATTCCACCGTGATCTGGGCATGGCTTACAGTCTTGCAGGCGAAAAGCAAAAAGCCGTGGACACGCTTTATTCAGTAGCGTATAAAAAATGGGACAGTCGCTTTGACGAAGTACAACAGATTGCGCTGAACGACATGAACGCAATAATCGCAGAATGCCAACGAAACGGGATCGCGCTTGATTTAGCGCAAATTGACAAGCAGCTTATCCAGAATTTTGACGTTGATGTTCGTATAATCCTTACATGGAATACCGATGACTGCGACATAGATTTGTGGGTTACAGACAAAGACGGTGAGAAATGCTACTACGGCAACAGGCTTACATCAAATGGTGGCCGGCTTTCGCGAGATTTTACGCAGGGATACGGTCCAGAAGAGTTCTGTATCCATACTTCTCCAGGCGGAAAATTCATGATTCAGGCAAACTACTTTGCGAATCATCAGCAAAAACTGCTACAGCCAGTCACTGTTCAAGCAGAGGTTTACACAAACTTTGGACGCGAAAACCAAAAACGCCAAGTACTCACGCTTGAACTTAAAGATAATAAAGAAACGTTCCTTATCGGTACAGTTGAATAGACAACCACGTCGCAATAATACGAAACGCTTTTATTCAAGCTCGAATACGACTGAAACAGATGCTGTAATAGCATCCGTGCCGGCTGATATCATCGTCGAATTCGATGCTGTCACCATTTTCGCATCCATAATCTCGCGTGTGGCTGAATATCCGCCAGAGTTTTCCATAATCGTGATAACTTTTCCAAGCTTGCAACCAGCTTCTTTCGCAAAGAGTTCTGCTTTTTCCTTTGCCTGTTGGAATGCCAAGACCCTTGCCTCATCAAGAGCATCCTTAGAATCTTTTACAAGAAACGAAATACCGTTCATCCTGTTCACACCCGCAGCAACCGCGGTATCAATCACAATCCCGGATTTATCGACATCATAAAGCATTATCACAATATCGTTCGAAGTCACATAATCACCAGGCTCACTTTTTCCGTCTTTATAAATACTTTCCTGATATAAATTATAGTTCGATGTCGATATATTCTTTTCATCGATACCAACCTTTTTGAGCGCATCATAAACCTTGTTCATTTTTGAGGCATTTTCCTGAACTGATTTAAGCGCAGATGAGTTTTTTGTGATAACAGAAAAAGTCAATTTGGCCGTGTCTGTTGGTATCCTTACAGAACCAGAACCTGAAACAGAGATAGTACGAGTATCATTCTGTGAGTACACACAAAAAGCACATACAACTAAAACCAAAAAAACAAGGATAATTTTTTTCACGATTATTCTCCTATATAAATATAATTGATACAAAAATCCGTCTGGAAAAAATCATTTTTCCGAACTTTCACAATTATAACAAATACATCATCGATAAGTTTCGTTGATTTCTCAGTATTTATCACTATGTGGAATCAATAAAACTCACCTTGTTATTTATTTTAATAAACTATAGTTCGGAAGGAAAAAACATTGAATTCGTTTTTTATTGACGTTCAATTTTTGCACTATTATATTTTCATTATGAATATTTTGATTTTATCTTGCAACACAGGAGCTGGTCATAATTCGGCTGCAAAAGCTATCAAAGAAACACTTGATAACCACGGACACACTTGTATCATAATGGATGCATTGGCATTCGGGGGGCAGAAAGCTTCGGATCTTGTTTGTGATGCATACATTGAGATGGTAAAAAAAGCCCCCAAGTTATTTGGTGAAATTTATAAGATGGGAAACAGGATCGGGCAACTTAATCAAGAAACAACAAAAATGCGCTCTCCAGTTTACTATGTCAATAAACTTTATACAAATGCACTTGAAGAATATATCAATCAGAATAATTTTGATGCTGTAATTTGCGTTCATATATTCGCCGCTGAAGCAATGACAAGTCTAAAAAAGCATAACAGAATAAATATTCCTTTCTACTTTGTAGCAACAGATTACTACTGTGCCCCGATGGTAGAGGAAACATTGCCAAATACAATTTTTATTGCTCATAAAGACAGCACTTTCTCATATCTTAATCACGGAATAGACAAAAATCTGATTGTTCCGACAGGTATTCCAGTCTCAAAGAAGTTTCTAATCAAGAAAGATAAGGCAGAAACTCGCAGAGAACTTGGTTTCAACGATGATGATGAGATTTTCCTGTTAATGAGCGGCAGTATGGGATTCGGAGATTTGCTGAATACGACTCGTTATATTCTTACAAACGGCACTCCAAACACAAAAATTGTTGCAATCACCGGACATAACGAGGAACTTTACAAAGAGTTCGAAACTTCTTTCAAAGACGATCCACGACTTGTTCTTATTGGATTTACAGACAAAGTTTCTGATTATATGGATGCGTGTGATGTTCTGCTGACAAAACCGGGCGGACTTTCCAGCACAGAGGCTTTGGCAAAGGGAATTGCGATTGTCCATACAGCGCCTATTCCAGGGTGTGAATCCGAGAACGTTCAGTTCTTCATGGAGCATCATCTTTCGGTCTGTGCAAAAGAAGCTTCTGATGCCGGAAGGCTTGCAATTGCGGTTATGAACGACAAATTCTTGCAGGAGCAACTTTTAAAAGCTCAGGAGCACTACAAATGCGAGGGATCAGCAGAGAAAATCGCAAGATATATTGAGTCCGACGCTGAAAAGATGCATAATGTGTAAAACTTGTCGCAAGTTTTAGCGGCACAAAACAGCAGGATAATATGCGTCTGATTTTTATACGCCACGGTGATCCCGATTACAAGCATGACACCATTACAGAGAAAGGCAAGCGAGAGGTCGAGCTTCTGACAAAGCGTGTCGCTAAATGGAAAAATATCGCAAAGATTTATATATCGCCTATGGGTCGTGCGCAGGCAACGGCGGCTCCTTCGCTAAAGGCGCTTGGCATGGACGCAGTTACTTGTGAATGGTTGCAGGAGTTTTACTACCACACAACCTACCCGCTTGACGTTAAGGACAAAACAAAAGCCGGCAAAAGCACCATGTGCTGGGATTTGATGCCTGAGTATTTCTTTTCTGATAAGGATTTCTTTAACAAAGACAAGTGGATGCACACTGATTTTATGAAAGGCGGTGATATTGCATCAAAGTATAAAATGGTTTGCGACGGTATAGACGGAGTTCTTGCTGAATATGGCTATATAAGGAACGAACAGGGGTTTTATGATGTGAAGGAGCCTGTTCCGAACCATAACTGGAGCGAGCCGATAGACCTCTATCATCTAAAGTCGGTGAAAGACGACTACCCGGAAGAAAAGACGCTTGTTTTTTTCTGTCATCTTGGGGTTATGTTCACGATTATTGCGCATTTTTCGGGGATGTCACCGATGCAATTGTGGCAGGGATTTTTCGTCGCCCCCACATCAATAACAGTTGTAAACAGCGAGGAAAGGCTTCCCGGCCAAGCTTTTTTCCGCGTGGAGCGGCTTGGCGATGTAAATCATCTTATAAACGGTGGCGAGCCGATATCGTCATCAGGCTACTTCGCAGACGTGCTTTCTGAATAACTTTCGAACTTTTCTAGCTTCCTAAACTTATTTTTTTCTAGACAAAAAAAACGTCCTTTTGATATACTTTATTCAGTCTACTAAGGAGGACATGAAAAAATGAGGAAAGTTCTATATCTTTTTCTTTTGGTTGCAGCCGCACTTTGTGTTTTCAGCTGCTCTGGCAACAAAAAGAATGTTGTAAAAATCGGCGTTTACGAACCAGCATCCGGTGATAACGGCGCTGGTGGTAAGCAGGAAACACTTGGTGTTCAGTATGCTAACAAGCTTACTCCTACAGTTGAAATTGGCGGAAAAGAGTATCAGGTTCAGCTTGAGATTGTTGATAACGAATCTTCAAACGACAAAGCTGTAACAGCAGCTTCTGAGCTCGTAAGCAAGGGTGTTTCAGTTGTACTCGGCTCATACGGTTCTGGAGTTTCTATCGCAGCAAGCGATACGTTTGCAAATGCTGATATTCCTGCAATCGGTATTACTTGTACGAACCCACAGGTTACACAGGGTAACAGCCATTACTTCCGCATCTGCTTCCTCGATCCGTTCCAGGGAACAGTTCTTGCAAACTTCGCAAATGACAACTTCAAGGCAAAGAAAGCTTATTGTCTAGCAAAACTAGGAGATGACTACTCTGTTGGTCTTTGCAACTATTTTATTGAAGCTTTCAAGAAATTGGGCGGAGAAATTGTATTCGAGACATTCCCAGAAGGAACAAGCGATTTTGCAGCTTACGTTGCTAACGCAAAGAATCAGGGCGCAGACGTTTTCTTCTCTCCAGTTTCAATTGAAGCAGCAGCACTCATCATTGAACAGGCAAATACACAGGGACTTTCTGTTCCGATTCTTGCCGGTGATACATGGGATTCCAACGTTGTTCTTGCAGCGGCAAAAGGCTCTAGCGTAAAAGTTTACGTTACTACATTCTTTGTTGAAGGTAGTACAGATAAGAATGTTGTTGATTTCGTAAACGGCTTCCGTAACTACATTAACACAGACGCAACAGCAAAGACGAACAACGGTGGAGACGATGAGATTTCTGCTGTTTCAGCTATGGGATTTGATGCATACTACACAGCACTTGAAGCTTTGAAAAAGGCTGGCTCAACAAATGGTGCAGACGTAATGAAAGCATTGACTTCCACAAAATATACTGGAGTTTCTGGCGTTATCGAATTTGACGCGACAGGAGATGCAAAACGCGATGTTGCGTACGTTAAGCAAGTTGACAACGCAACAGGTAAATGGAAGTTCATAGCAGTTCAGCGTGTAAAATAGTTCGAAATTCGAGTTTTACATTCTTTAACAAAATAGCTGCTTCCGCCGGTTTTTGCTCCGAAGATGCGGCTATTTTGTTTAATCCACGAATAGGATAGAAAAATGCAGTTTATTAGTACAAATCTTCCTTATATATTGGCCGGTATTTCTACAGGTGGTCAGTATGCACTTATCGCCATTGGCTACACAATGGTTTACGGTATTCTTCGCCTTATCAATTTCGCACACGGCGACGTTTTTATGGCTGCAGGCCTTATCTTAATCTATTCATACACAGCCTTCCCATTGTACGTATCAATACCTCTTACTATTATTTTCACAGTTCTGCTTGGTTTTGCAGTCGAGCGCATTGCATACAAACCTTTGCGGAACGCACCTAGAATGAGTATTATGATTTCTGCAATCGGTATGTCTTATTTGTTGCAGAATCTTGCATTATATATTACAGGCGGTCTTACGAAATACTACCCGACAATTCCGTGGATCAGCGACTCAATAGAGATTATGGGAAGCATGACTAAACGGGTAACTATAATCACTCCAATTCTTACGATTCTTCTTGTAGTTGCCCTTGTTATGCTTATAAAGCACACAAAAATCGGAATGGCAATGCGCGCTGTCTCAAAAGATTTTGAGACAGCCCAAATTATGGGTATCAAGCTCGATGCCGTTATAAGCATGACGTTTATAATCGGGTCATTCTTGGCAGCGATTGGGTCAATTTTGTTTTTCTCGAACTACACAGGCGTTACACCTACAGTCGGCGCGATGCCTGGTTTAAAAGCGTTCGTAGCGGCTGTTTTCGGCGGAATTGGCTCCATTCCTGGCGCAGTTATAGGCGCATTCATAATCGGTATATGCGAGAACATCATAAAAGGTCTTGGTTGGACAACGTTCAGCGATGCTTTCACTTTTGTTCTTCTTATAATTGTTCTTATGTTCATGCCGACCGGACTCTTCGGCGAAAAAGCAACGGATAAAGTGTAATAGCGGAGGCTTGAAATCAAAATGGAAAACAAGATAATTGACATAAAAAAACGAAAGAATTTGATAATCGGCTTTTCTTTGCTCGCTTTGCTTTTTATTGTAATAGCTATCTTGGAGCAGATTCTTCCCCGGACTTCAATGTTGTTCACCGTTCTCAAAAAAGGTGCAATTTACGCACTTGTCGCAGTTTCAATGAACCTTTTGAACGGATTTACAGGACTTTTCTCACTCGGACAGGCAGGTTTCATGCTGCTTGGTGCATATACATACGGCATTTTCACAATTCCGCAGGATCAGCGCATTACAGTTTACCAATACTTTGACGGCGGAATTATCCAATTCGCGCTGCCTGTCGTTGTGGCACTGATTCTTGCCGGCTTGGTCGCGGCTTTGTTTGCATTTTTGATCGGACTTCCTGTTCTAAAACTTAAGTCCGACTATCTTGCAATCGCGACGCTCGGTTTTGCTGAAATCATACGTGCAATCTTCCAGTGGGACAAACTTGGCGTCATAACGAACGGTTCTAACCTTTTGCGCAAATATCCGATTTTTAAAAGCACGCTTTTCCCATTCGCTGTTTCTGGCATTTGTATCGCGATAATCGTACTTCTTATCAACTCCACATACGGAAGAGCTTTCAAAGCAATCCGCGACGATGAAGTTGCAGCCGAAGCTATGGGAATAAACCTTGCACACCACAAGCGGCTTGCATTTATCATAAGCTCGTTTTTCGCCGGCATTTCTGGTGCTTTGCTCGCCATGTTCCAGACAACGATTCAAGCAAATCAGTTCAAGTCCGCTATGACTTACGAGATTCTTCTTATAGTCGTTATCGGCGGAATCGGCTCTGTTACAGGAAGCTGTATATCATCATTCTTGTTCATTGCGTGCTCAGAATGGTGGCTCCGTTTCTTGGACAACGCAAACACTTACATAGGCAGCTGGCATGTTCCGTTATTGCGCCCAGGTTTCCGAAAAGTCGTATTCTCTATAGTCATCATGATTATCGTTCTTTTTTACCAGAAAGGAATTATGGGCGAAAAAGAGTTCTCCATATCGGGAATAATCAAGTTTTTCAAAGGCATTCCTAAGAAATTCGCTGCCAAAAAACTTGCTGCTAAGAAAAACACCGAAAGCAAAGGAGAATCAAAATGAGCGAAAATGTTTTGAAGCTTCAGGATGTTACGATGCAGTTCGGCGGTGTTGTTGCTGTAAACTCGCTTTCTTTGGAAGTCAATAAAGGTGAAATTGTATCGCTTATTGGACCGAACGGTGCCGGAAAAACAACAGCGTTCAACGTAATTACTGGTGTTTATGCGCCAACGAACGGAGCCGTCTATTTTAACGGCAAGCAGATTATTGAAAACTTTCCTTCTGGAAAGATGAAAAAGCTTTATGCTGGCACAGATAACGGAAAGTATACAAAACGCATTGAGCCTTCACCAGACAAGATAACAAAGCTCGGCATTGCACGAACATTTCAGAATATCAGGCTTTGGAAGAGCCAGACAGTTTTTGATAATGTTCTCATAGCAAAGCATTTGCGGCGCACGAGCAACATTTTTACAGCGACGTTCAGACTCAATTGGGCGGAAGAAAAGCGCCAGAGAGAAGAAACAGCCGAGCTTTTGAAAATTCTTGGGCTTTATGACGTAAAAGATGAGATTTGTACATCACTCCCCTACGGTTTGCAGCGCCGCCTTGAAATAGCTAGAGCTTTGGCAACAGAGCCTTCGCTTCTTCTGCTTGACGAGCCAGCCGCTGGTATGAATCCACAGGAAACAGACGAGCTGACGGCGTTCATCGGAAAAATCCGCGATGATTTTAAGCTTACTGTCTTTATGATTGAGCATCACATGGATCTTGTTATGAATATTTCCGACAGAATTTATGTTCTCAATTTTGGTGCACTCATTGCACACGGAACCCCGGAAGAAATTCAGAATAATCCTGAGGTTATAGCTGCTTATCTGGGTGAAAGCGAGGAATAGAAACATGCTTAAAATAAAAGATTTGAACGTATCTTATGGCGGAATAAAAGCATTACAGGGAATTAATCTTGAAGTTCCCGAAAAGAAAATAGTAACACTTATCGGGGCAAACGGAGCCGGAAAATCAACGCTTTTACGCACAATAAGCGGGCTTGTGAAAGCACAGTCCGGCTCTATTCTTGTGAATGGCAAGGAAATTCTCGGTCTGCCGATTAACAAGATTTGCAAAGAAGGTATTGCGCTTGTGCCGGAAGGACGCAAAGTTTTTACAGATTTGTCAGTTCAAGAGAATCTTAAGATAGGCGCATATCTCAGAAAAGACAAGAAAGAGATTGAGAAGGATTTGGAATGGGTTTACGAGCTTTTTCCGCGTCTAAAGGAGCGTCACTGGCAATATGCAGGAACTCTTTCTGGCGGTGAGCAGCAGATGCTTGCCGTAGGCCGCGCTCTTATGAGCCGTCCTAGCCTTATGATGATGGATGAGCCCTCGCTAGGTCTTGCACCGCTTATCGTGCAGCAGATTTTCAGCATCATAAAAGAGATAAACAACAAGGGCGTTACAATCCTGCTTATTGAACAGAATGCGAACATGGCGCTTAAAACAGCGGATATAGCTTATGTAATAGAGACAGGAAACATCGTGCTTTCTGGAAGCGGTAAAGAACTTCTTGAAAACGATACGGTGAAAGAAGCGTATTTGGGAAAATCGCGGAAAAATTAAAATCATGAATCTCATTTTCAAAACAACGAAGCTCTCGACAAGAATCAGCACGTAGAGACAAGGTTGTGCGTACAAGGTTTTTGACTCGCGAAAGCACATGCTTTCGCTCGCACGCACAAATAGTCTCTTGTGCTGAACCTTGTCTACGCTTCATTTTTTTTATAAATTACCTTTTCAAATCTGTTTTTTCGCGATTTTATGCCGTGTGACTTTTTAGTTACGCGGCTTTTTTTTCGCGATTTTCTAAAAAAAGAAATATTTTTTATTTACCTATTGACACAGTAGGTTTATAATGATATAAATACCACATAAATCCTACTTGAACCATAGGTTGAATACTGACGATTTACAAATATCACTAATAAGGAGGACAGAAAATGACCGTGTATTTTGAAAAACTCGTTCGTGCCAATTTCCGCTTTGGACGGATGCGCTCCTGTTGCTGTCCTCTTACCACAAATCCAGCTTGTGCTGGATAATTTATTTTACATTGCGGAAACGTGGGCAATTCGCTGCTACCGCAAAAACTTAGGCGCAACTACATAAGCGCGCAACAAACTTTTAACAGGAGCAATTTTATGTCAAACGCAAATAAACTTCATTTCGAAACTTTACAGTTACATGTAGGTCAGGAACAGGCTGACCCAACAACAGATTCTCGCGCAGTACCTATTTATCAGACAGCAGCATACGTTTTCCACAATGCGGCACATGCCGCCGCACGCTTCGGACTTGCCGATGCCGGTAACATTTACGGACGCCTTACAAACACAACACAGGGCGTTTTTGAAGAGCGTGTCGCAGCACTTGAAGGAGGCGTCGCCGGGCTTGCGGTAGCAAGCGGAGCCGCCGCCATCACTTATGCATTCCAGAACATCGCCGGACAGGGTGATCACATTGTAAGCTCAAAGACAATTTACGGCGGTACATACAACCTTCTAGCACACACACTTGCCGGTTTCGGTATTGAAACAACATTCGTAGACGGAAACAATGTGTCGAACTTCGAAAAAGCTATTAAACCTAACACAAAGGCTGTTTTCATCGAAACACTCGGAAACCCGAACTCAGACATCCTTGATGTAGAAAAAATCGCGGAAATTGCTCACAAAAACAAGATTCCGCTTATCGTTGACAACACTTTTGGAACGCCATTCCTTTTCCGCCCTATCGAGCACGGCGCGGATATAGTCGTACATTCAGCGACAAAATTCATCGGGGGTCACGGAACATCGCTCGGAGGAGTAATCGTTGACAGCGGTAAGTTCGATTGGAAAGCAAGCGGCAAATTCCCGCTTCTTACAGACGGAGATCCAAGCTACCACGGCGTAAAGTTCACAGAAGCTGTTGGAGCCGCCGCCTACGTAACAAGAATCCGCGCTGTCATTTTGCGCGACACAGGTGCTACATTGAGTCCGTTCAATGCATTTATCCTTCTTCAGGGATTGGAAACACTCAGTCTGCGTCTTGAACGTCATATATCGAATGCACTCAAAGTTGTTGAATATCTTAGCAAGCATCCCCAGGTTGAAAAAGTGAATCATCCTGTTCTTGAAAGCCATCCGCAGCACGCACTTTACAAGAAATACTTCCCGCTTGGCGCAGGCTCCATCTTTACTTTCGAAATAAAAGGCGGAAAAGAAGCTGCATGGAAATTCATCGACAACCTTAAGATTTTCAGTTTGCTCGCAAACGTTGCAGATGTTAAGTCTCTCGTTATTCACCCTGCGACAACGACACACAGCCAGCTTTCAGAAGCCGAGCTTGCAGAACAGGGCATAACGCAGAGCACAATACGCCTTTCAATCGGTACAGAGCATATTGATGATATTATCGCAGACCTTGATAATGCGTTCAAAGCGGCAAAATAGCTCTTCGGAAATAAAAAAACCGTGAGTTTCCTCAAATATCTATAAGTTTTGTTAAAGCCAGTTTCAGCGATAAAATCCGCTGGAGCTGGCTGTTTTCTTTTACAAATCAGAAAAATATGCTAAAATCTATCTACATACGAGGAAAATAGACAAATGATAGTTTCTACAAAAGGACGATACGCACTTCGCGTAATGATTGATCTTGCTGAACACAGCGAGGATGGCCGCACACCTCTTAAAGAAATTGCTACAAGACAAGATATTTCTCAAAAATACATAGAAGCTATAATGACGCTTCTTTCCAAAAACGGCTTTGTAGATGCCGTACACGGAAAAGGCGGCGGATATAAACTGAACAAAAAACCGGAAGAATATAGGATTGGTGATATTTTGCGCCTAACGGAAGGTACTCTCGCACCAGTGGCGTGCCTTGAAACAAATGCCGCAGAATGTCCGCGCAAACAACAGTGTAAGACGCTTCCGTTATGGACAAAGCTTGATGCCCTTGTAGAAAACTACTTGGACAGCGTTACTATTGCCGACCTTATGAACTAAAGTATGTATCCTGACAGCTACGCAATACTGCTACACAAGTTCACACAGCACATCATTCAGTTCCATGAATTATATCGCTGCCGTATCGCGCGTTAAATCCTTTGCCCACTTGTATTTGCGATAATGCAGCAATACCCAAGGAATTTTTCCGACTTCATCGACACAAGTACACGCATAAACAACAAGAACAGGCCAGTGAAATAAAAATGTTCCCGCAGCCGCAAGCGGTACCGCGATTCCCCACATGCATACCGCAAGGCTGTAAACATCGAAAACGGAGTCGCCGCCGCAATAAAAAATACCGTTTATCAGGACAGAATTTACAGTGCGCCCTATCATGTAGACCGACATAATAATCATCATGCCCCAAAGATATATAGCTGCCTGTTCCGTAAGCTTCACGAACTGAAGGGAAAGCGGAAGAACAAGCAGCATCAATGCTGTTGAAATAAAACCAGCTATAAAAGACAACTTAACAAGTCTGTCACCGTAAAGCTTTCCCTTATCTATTTTTCCAGCACCAAGCTCGTTACCCACGATTATTCCTGCTGCGCTGCTCAAACCGTTACAGAGGGCGCATATAAGGTCGCGTATCACGGAAGAAACTGAGTTTGCGGCGGCGGCATCTGTACCCAAATGTCCCATGAACGCCGTATAAGACGTGAAACCGATTCCCCAGAACATACATGCTCCGAAAATCGGGAAAAAATTCTTGTAATAATCAGATTTGAGCTGTTTCATCTGTGTAAAAAAACGCCTGTAATCAGGATGGATATATTTCTTTGTGTGCGAAATACCAGCTGACCAAAGAACTTCTACAATGCGCGCGATTAAAGTTGCCCATGCCGCTCCCTGCACACCCATAGCAGGAATACCTATAAATCCGAATATAAAAACAGCGTTCAGAATAATGTTCAAAATTACAGTGACAGAGCTTACTGCCGCTGACATACCTGCATTTCCGCTTACCTTCATTACTGCAAGAAAACACTGCGAAATTCCAGTAAGAAGATACGACCATCCGGCAATTTTAAGATATCTTATTCCAATTTCTATAAGGATTTCTTCATTTGTGAAAAGAAGCATCAAGTATCGCGGGAAAAACACGCATCCTATGAAAAATAAAACAGAAACAAAAACAGATACTTTAAGCGCGATGCAAAGAATATCCTTTACCGTGCGAATATCATTTTTACCCCAATATTGCGCTCCAAGCACAGCTATTACTGATGTAGCCGCATAAATAACGAAATTTTGAATAAACTGAATCTGGCTAGCAAGAGAGACGGCAGCCATCGCATCTTGCTCCACACGCCCTAGCATAAACGCATCAGCCGCCGCAACGAGAGCGAGCATAAGACTCTGCAGAGATATTGGTAACATCAATTGCCAAAGTTTCTTATAAAAATCCGTGTCAAAAGTTCTTTTCTTATCCATATTGAATCATCAATTACAGAATAGCAAAAAATAGTCAATATAATTTGCACCGAATATTGCAGTCCCGGAGTGTGCCACGCTAGTTTTCCGCAACAAGTGCGAAACTCTTAGTTTCAAGCAAACCTCACTGAGAACAGACAAGCGTATTCAAAAAATCGAACGAAAATGAAAAAAAAATTATGACAAATATCACGATTTTTGTTTTTTCTATGGAAAAAAAGTTTTATTATGGTATAATCGTAATTGTGCAAAGTAAGGAAAATTCAATCAAAAGAACAGATGGACTACTGTTCAAATTCGCTCTTATTTTCACTGTTTTCGCATTAATTTCATTGCTTCTCAGCGGAATCAGAACCTATGTGACTCAGATAAAAGCTTACAAGGCTCAGTGCCTTGAGAATGTCCGTAATATCGGAGACTATCTCGAAAAACTGATTCAGGATGCAGGCAAAGACTTTGTGGATTATCAAAATTTCTACATGGCGCATTACTCAGAAGCTGATATCCCATATAATTTCACTGAATATCATACCGCACAAGAAAATTTCCAATTTGTTCTAAACACTACAGCCAACGGCGATTATTCTAAACTGGCGGATTTCGATTTCAATTCATTGCCAGAAGACGCTAAGATGGCTCATTTTATATATATTCATGAATACTGGCTTTTAACTTTTGAAAACGCAAGGAAATCTTTCAATCTTCCATATACATATTATCTTGTTCCTGATGAAGAAAACTATACAATGATGTATATGATAGATGGAGAACGAACTCATCGGGGACCAAACGGAGAAAAGGCAGAAGAAGGAGAATTCCTTTATCTTGGCGATTCTTACTATGACGATCCGAAAATATATACAGTCCAATGGAATTCTTGGTTTTCTGGTGTAAGGCAGAATGATTTCCAAGTTTGGGATAACGAATGGGGTCACACATATGCGTACTACACTCCCCTGATTATCGATGGACAGAAACTAGGACTTATTGGTACTGAGATTCAGGTTTCCGATGTAAACAGCGGCATTATTAAGAATACATTGCGCCAGACAGGAGCAATAGCAGGTGTGCTCGTTGTCTGCATTGCATTCCTTCTGTTATTCTTGAATGACAAATACATAAACAAAATTGTAAAGCTTGAAACATATATGAATAAATTCACGACAGATAAAGACAAAAACATCGTGAATGAAATTGAGCAAAACATCAAAGGAAAAGACGAAATATCATCACTTTCACACCAGTTCACAACATTAGTTTTGGAAATTGAAGAATACATGCATAATCTGATCGCCACATACAAAGAATTGTCGGATACAAAGCGACATGCGAGTATGATGAACGAGCTTGCAAACAAAGATCCTCTAACAGGAATCAGAAATAAAAATGCATACGACAACGAAGTGTTAAGGCTTGAGTCCCAGATTTCTTCTGGAAATACTAAATTCGGCTTAGTGATGATTGACCTGAACTTTCTAAAGCAAACAAACGACACATACGGTCATGAACATGGAAATACAGCTATAAAAAAACTTTGCCAATTGGTATGCTCAGTTTTCAATCATTCTCCAGTATTCAGGATTGGCGGTGATGAATTTGTCGTCATACTTGAAAACTCAGCATATGTTAATGTACTTCCTTTAATCGAAGTTCTGAACAAAAGGATGGAGGAGCTTAAGACAGCGCAAGACCTTAAACCATGGGAAAAAGTTTCAGCCGCTGTAGGTTATGCCCTTTATGATGAAAAAATCGACAGCGGAGTATCTTCTGTCTTTGAAAGAGCTGACACCGCTATGTACAACCGTAAAAAAGCCATGAAGGCATTAAGGACTGATTAATCATCTAAGGATTTGAAAAGAAAACAAAATCTTTTCTAATCTTTTATGCTTTCGAACCTTCTTTATAGTTGTTAATCGCGAATAAGCGTAGTATAATGTATCGATATGAATAATGACAAATGGGCTCTTATAACTGGTGCATCTGGTGGAGTTGGTAAAGAAACAGCCACAATTCTGGCAGAAAAGAAATGGAATTTGGTTCTTGTAGCAAGAAGCGAAGACAAACTTGCGGAACTGAAAAAAGAACTTACAGAAAAAATAGGAATTGATGTAAGGCTTTTCAAATGCGATTTATCAAAAGATAATGCCGCTCATGAAGTTTTTGATTTCTGTGAATCCCAAGGAATAAAAATCAATCTTCTTGTTAATAACGCAGGTGCAGGACTTTATGGTCCGTCCATCGAATTGGGCGATAAAACCCTCGGAATGCTGAAACTTAATATAATCACGCTAACACAAATGTGTACGGTCTTTGGCAAAGACATGGCTGAAAGGAGAAATGGCTCAATCCTTAATATCGGTTCAATAGCAGGTAATCAACCTACACCGCTTTTTGCCTCGTATGCCGCAAGCAAAAGCTACGTACTCAATTACTCGTTAGGCCTGCGCCATGAACTTTCGCATTATGGCGTTAATGTCACATGCGTACAGCCTGGCTATATAAGGACAAACTTCGACAATAACTGCGGCATCATTAGCGAAAAATACAAACGTTTCTCGTATAAAAACGGTATGACAGCGTATGCGGTTGCTAAATGTGCCGTAAAAGCTGTCATATCAAAACGTTCTTACGTAAGAGCAGGATTCACGAACAAAATTGTTGCGTTCGCATCTGGTCTTATTCCAAAGAACTTCCTTGCATGGTGCATCTCAAAATCTATGAAATCACTTACTAATTAATTGGAGACTTACAAATGAAACCAAAAAATAATTTTTCCGTTGTGCCTAAGCTTTTTAAACTGAACTTCAAAATGGGAGAACGCATGCTCCATGGTTTTTGGAATCTTGGCAAAGCAATTGTAAAAAAAAGACATTTTGAAGGCTACGACCATATGAAGAATTTCAGCCTTATTTACTTTAAGCTGACACCTTTGTGTAACTTGCGCTGCAAAATGTGCGGGCAGCGGGGCGACAAAGGTTACCTTAAGGGTGATTACGCTGCAGAAGAAGCAAAGAAGATCGTTCCTCTCGAAACATACAAAAAGCTCGTTGATGAGCTTAAATACAAGCGACCTGTATACTATCTCTGGGGTGGTGAGCCATTTCTTTATCCAGATTTATGCGATCTAGTCGATTATATCCAAAAGAGTGGTTCGTTCTGCTCCGTAAACACTAACGGTACATTGCTTGAAAAATATGCTGAAAGAATTGTCCGTGACAAATGGCACGTAATTTTCGTTTCTTTGGATGCATTCCGTGAAGTAAACGATGACATCCGCGGGCCGGGAAGCTACGACCGTGTTGTTAAAGGATTCGAGGCTATCAACCGCGAAAAAGAAAAGCAGCATTCACGCCTGCCTGCAATGGGTATTGTCACGACCGTCACGAACAAGAACTACAAGGATTTGCAGAATCTTGCGATTGCATGCAAAGACTTCAATATTGACTGGCATATCTATAACTTGGGAACATACACAAACGATGAGATAGTCGCAAAGCACAAAGAGTTTTTCAGAGAAAAGCTCGGTGTTGAAAGCGTTTGTCTTGAAGCATACAACACAGGTTATAACAACGATATTGATGGAGCAGAACTTCACAAGACGCTCAATACAATCCATTCAACAGACTATGGATATTTGAGCATTACCGTTCCTGCCCTTAACCCGGAAAAGACGCACGAATACTATCATCAGCTCGACATTCCTGTGCGTGACCACTGTATTGTTCCGTGGACTCAGGCAAACATCAACTATAACGGCGATGTAACTTTCTGCGCAGATTACGTTGAATATCCTCTCGGAAACATAAAAGAGAAGTCATTCAAGGAAATATACAACGGAGAACGCGCGAACAAGTTCCGTCACGCAATGGTCGAATGTCCAGGTGCTATTTTCCCTGGTTGTATCCGTTGCTATCAGAACATGCTGTTCGGTAAGAAACGGAAGGGATACTAATTTTTTCGAGGCGGGGCAGGCAAACCTCTTAGAAGAGCGTTTTCCCGCCCCGCGCCCCACCTTTTCCAGAAAGAATCAAACGCTACAAAACAATTGTTTTGCTATTTTCCAAAAACAATGTCGCGTAAAGCCGGATGAATTACATCATACGATGTTCCATAATTCCGGACATGCTGCGCATAAACAAAACATCGTTTAGATGCCGTATCCATGGTGATACAGCTTCCGGCGGCGCCGTCCCATCCGAACACACCAGCCGGAGACGGTGATTTTGCAAGTTCCGGATCAAGCAAAACAGACATTCCACAACCGTATCCGTAGCCTTGGCGTCCCATAGTGCTGTGCATATCGTCCAAAGAATCCTTGCCAAGCTGGTTCACTTTTATAAGCTCGACAGTCTCCGGCTTAAGGATGCGGACTCCATCTGCAGTTTCACCACCGCAAGCAAGCGTGTCGGCAAGTTTTGCATAATCCTCCGTACAGCTGATAAGTCCGGCGCCGCCGCTCTGATAATTTTCAGAAAGCTGGTAGCAGCAAGACTGATCCATCGGGACAATATTGCCTTTTTCGTCGCAAATATACTGCTGCGCAAGTCCTTCGACCGAACTGTTTTCTGGTTTCGCAAAGAAAGTATTTTTTAAGCCGAGCGGTTCCCATATGTTTTTTTTCAGATACTCACCGAAACTCATACCAGAGACAACTTCAAGTACAGCTGCTGCGACATCATGACTGAGACTGTACAAAAAATGGGTTCCCGGCTGGAATTTCAACGGAGTTTCGACAAATGACTCGACCAGTTCTCGTGTCGTAGCACACTGCCCTTTTTCTTTAATAACACGAAGAATTCCAGGGCGTGAAAGATCATAATCAAGTCCAGATTGCATAGAGAGCAGATGTTTTATGAGCATTGGATGTGCAAGCGATTCAGTATGGCCGTCTTTTTCTACTACGGCATTCTTATAAGCTGGAAGATATTTCGCTACTTCGTCTTCCAAAGAAAGTTTTCCTTGTTCAATAAGCTGCATTATTGCTGTCATTGTCTGAACTTTTGTCATGGAAAACATAAGATAAAGTGTGTCTGGCTTTACTTTTACAGTTTGTGCTTTATCAATATAACCGTTCATGTGACGGTATATCTGCTTGTGGTTCTCGTAAACAATACAATCAACGGACGGAATACCAGTATTCAACAAAGAATCAAGATACTCTGTCATTTTTTCGCTATTAAAATCGCTCATAATGCCTCCATAATCCTTAAGAAAATGTTTAATATTTTCTATTATTTATTGTCGCTTTTTTTGAAAATTTGTACAATGGGTTATTTGCTGATCGATTGTACAATATAAATCCAATTTATTTTTTCAAGGGAGATTATCAATGAAAAACAGAGTGTCTGTTTCAGCTATTTTGAACTTGCTTATTATTATTCTTACAATTTTTTCGACTGTCAGCATGATGGCAGGTTTTAACTTTATGGATAATACAACATGGGAATTTTCTGCTACGCGTTTTGAATCATTTAAATATTTCACGATTGACTCAAACGTGTTCGCAGGAATAGTCTCTATTATTTATTTGTGCTACATCACCCATATAAGAAAAAAGAACTCGCTTCAAGCAAAACCTCAACATGGCGGACAGAACGCAAATGATTCATTGTCAGGCACAATAAACTTTTCAATGCCAAAATGGCTGATCTTCCTTAAACTTGCAGCAACTACAAGCGTTATGCTCACCTTTATGGTCACTGTATGTTTTCTTGCCCCAACATCATCAAGGGGGTTTTTCGCACTTTTCAAGAACAGCAATTTTTTCTTCCATTTTGTAATTCCTGTTCTTTGCATAGTTTCGTTTATTTTTTTCGAACCGTCGCAAAAGCCTGTACGTTTTTCACAGACACTTACCGGCATAATCCCGATGTTTATATACTCGCTTTTTTACACAATTAACATACTTCTCCATCTAGAGAACGGACAGCTCGTAAGCCGTTATGACTGGTATGGCTTTCTTGGCGGTAAAATTTCAAACGTGGTTTTCGTATTGCCTGCAATATATTTAATTACTTGGATTTTTAGTTTAGTATTATGGTTGGGTAATAAACGCTTTAGTCGCAATTCCAAAGCTTAGCTTTCTCAATATCATTAGATATTATCAGTTTTTCGTACCGGCTGTTTATACCGGTACGTTGCTTGCATTTCGCAACGAGTGCGGAACATGTGGTTTCGAGCGAACTTTTTTTTTCGAACGCTTGAAACCACATTGCAAATGAGCGTCAGGGGTGTCCTAATCAGCTTTTGCGAATTTCATTCTGATATTTGAGCCTGTTTGCGCTATTGATTTCTGTCTTAATATCTTCGAGCGCTCTCAATGCACGATTATCCTTGAATATGTCGTAAACTTCCTGCATCAAATCCCTTGCATCTTCAAGATTGCCCATAGCTTCAAGCAGGATTGCCGCATTGTAACCAGCTTCCATATATCCACGGCTTACATACAGCTCTTCGTACAGAGATTCTGCGTACTCAGTATTACCAGATTTTACAACCTCATCAGCATAATCCATGTCTGGATCCTTATGCTTATCAGAAAGCAGTGAAAGGTATTTCTCAACCGTATAAGGCTGCAACTGCTTCATGATTGTGTATGCACATTCTTCGAATGTTTTTCTTCCAAGACTGTAAACAGATTCAACATCACTGCGTTTTGTCACTTCATATGAATCAAGATCTATAGGAACTGTCTTGTAAGAAATAACTCTGTTTGTAGATGCGTCAATTACCTGATACATCAGCTCTGCCTCAAGATGGCGATAGTAATATGTTACTCTCTGTTTACCTTCTGAATAATTGCGTTCGCGGACTACAGTCTCAATTGACGTATCGAATCTTGATATGGCTCCGGTAAGATAAACATCACATGGAACTGGAGTTCCTGAAGTCAAAGCTGCCTGAATTCTATTCGTATCAACAAGGTCTAGATACTGTGATGTTGAGAGCTCTTGCTGGAGTGTTCTTGTAAGAAGATCTGCAAGCTGCTGTCTGTCCTGATCATCCTGATCATAAAACCAGTCAAAATAACCAAAGAATTCCAAAACTGCTACAACAGCATTGTTTCTTCCACCAATTGAATCTGATGCTTTTGCCTGGAAAGGAAGCATACCAACAGTTTTTGCTCCGTTCAAATCCAATTCAGCTGGTCTTTCAATAGCAACTCTAACTGTTGTCGCACATCCAGCAAGTAACGAAACCATAAGCAAAACACTTATGATTAGGAGAAAACTCTTTTTCATAATAAAATACCTCTTAAACAAGTCTTCGTTCGCGATAAATTCGCGTTGAAATAATACCATTCAGAACGTTAAAAATCAAGATTGTAATATAGAATGATGTATAATCCCCTGTTACCCCTTGAAAATACGAATTGTCAGTATATAATAAATTATATGGAAAATAATAATGTTTCAAAAATTCTTTCAGATTGGCTAGATTCTTATTTGAATTTCGAGCGATTACCGAAAAAAAATATATTCTGGCTAGATACTATTGAATTTCTGTGCAACAGATTCAACAATCCGCAAAATTCATACAATTCGATTCATATAGCAGGCTCTAAAGGAAAAGGTTCCGTCTCTGCCTTTGTTTCCTCAATAATCAGGGAAGCCGGATTATCATGCGGACTTTATACATCGCCTCATATACAAACACTCATAGAGCGAATTACGAATGCCGGTACTTTTTTTCCTGAAAAAGTTTACGATGACGCTTTCAGGGAAATGGTACCGCGCGTTGAATCGATAATACCGGAGCAGCTCCCCAACGAACGCGAAATTACATGGTTCGAGCTAATTACACTCTACAGCTTTTTATGTTTCAAACATGCAGAATGCAAGTGGGCAGTATTTGAGACAGGTCTTGGCGGCAGGCTCGACGCAACAAATATCTTGAAACCTAATCTTTGTATTTTAACACCGATAGAACTTGAGCATACAGAGTTCCTTGGCAATACAATACCTTTGATTGCGTCTGAAAAAGCCGGAATTATCAAAAAAGAAACACCCGTTTTTGTTTCGCGACAAAAAAATGAAGCTCTCGATGTTTTTAGGGAAAAGGCTGATGAAATGTCTGCCCCGCTGTTCTATTACGATGATTTTGTTCGCAAAGTCGAATGGAATCTGTCTTCTCAAGACGATGGGAAAAACCGCACTAAATGTACCATGCATGTAAAAATTGATTGTGACAGATTTTTTGCGCGTCCACTTGAAACGAATCTTCAGCTTCTTGGCAAAGTCCAAGCGGAGAACGCTACTCTTGCAGCAGCTGCCGTAAAGTATTTAATGCCGGATCTGGATGAGTCGGTTATAGAATCGGGGCTTTCAAAAGCTGTACTTCAAGGGCGTTTCGAAGTTACAGACAATCCGTTCGGCACAAAGAAGCTTATTCTCGACGGAGCTCATACAGCGAACAGTCTTACAGGAACAATGGATACATTCGGCAGAATGTTTAATAGCGGATCAGACAAAGCACATGAGCATCTTCTTTTTGCATGCGCATGTGACAAAGACATACATGCTCTTACAAAGGTTATTTTAAAAGAACCTTGTCCTTTTACACGCATATGTCTTACACGTCCGGGAGAAATAAAAAAATCTGATTTAGGCGCGCTCTCCGAGTGTTTTATGGATTACATGAAAACAAACAAAATTAGCGGAATTGAAATGATAATAGAACCAGACTTCAAAAAAGCAATAAAAGAATCGCTTGAAAATGCAGGGAAAAACGATGCTGTTCTTCTTGTGACAGGCTCTTTCTATCTTGTAAGCGAAGTTAAAGAAATACTTGAGTCTTCGTAGCTTTGCTCTCCCGAAACTATATACTTCGGATTTGTTCTGAATTTAGTTACAATTAGGCAAACTCTTTTCAAAAGTGCGTATCGCTTTTTCATCCATGAGCGCAGTCGGAATAGAGACTGATACAGGGCTACCATCGTTATCCGTAAATAAAAGTCCGGATGCGAAAAAAAGCATATCACTAACACTGGGCGAAAAATCTATCATTTCTTTAACACCGGGTTGCCCATTAGAAAGCAACTGCTTGTTATAAATCGCGTCGCCAAAGACCGGAAATCCTGAATATGCCAGATGCGCCCTTACCTGATGGCGAAATCCCTCTTTTATCTCGCATACAATACGGATAAGGTTCATATTTTTTTGTCTACAAATAATTTCAGAATCAATGATTTCCGTTGTATATAATCGCAAACCGGCTTTTTTTCTGTCTGCCATGCCAGCCATCTCATTAAAGACAGGCTTCACAGATAAACCCTTTTTCCCGAATGAACGGAATCGACTCGTAATCACACCTTTTTCAGGCAGTGTGCGATCCTTATTGCCTGTAATCTTCTTATGGTTCTCTTGTGTTTCTGACTGTCTTTTTTTATCTATAGAAAGTGAATATGCCGTATATCTTTTGCAGAAAAGACCTTGATTACGACATTCATCGATATGCGAAAAAAAGTCATCGTTACGTGCAATTAGTATTAGACCGCATGTTTCCGTATCGATTCTGTGTATTAAGCCGCCCTCGCCTTCTTTTTTCCCATGAACAGAAAGGATGTCCGAATATGAAGTAGAAACTTCTTCAAATACAGATAATCCACCGTTTTTAAGCGGTGCAGATGGCAACCCGCTTCCTTTAGCCACAACCAAATATTCAGGATTCTCAACAGCGACGAACCATTTTTCACGCAAAGGCAGACTGTTACATTCTAATTTTTTTCCGCTTTTCGATTCGGCAGCCATTAATCGGACTCCTTCGCAAAAACGTGTTTTTCCCACTTTTGGTGAAGAGTTTTTAGTATGCGTTTGAAACGCACTGGAACTGGAGCTTCAAAACAAGACATCTCACTAGCAGAAGGAAGCCTTATGCATAATTTTTTTGCATGAAGCATAAGCGTTGCATCAGGAAAAAGCGAATCTTTTCGTGAATAAATCGGGTCTCCTAGTATCGGGCAACCGATATACCGCATATGAACGCGTATTTGATGCGTCCTGCCTGTCTTAAGCCGCAGTTTCATCAGCGAATACTGTCCGTAAGTTGCGATACATTTATATTTCGTCCACGAGAATTTTCCTACTTCGGGATTATCCGATGTAGTAAAACGTTTTCTGTTCTTTGGATCCCGCACAATCTGTGTTTTTATGTTACCGGACGCACAAGGCGGCACTCCTTTAACAATAGCTATGTATTCCTTTCGTACCCGCTTTTCCTGAAACTGTTTTTGAAGCCAGTCCTCGCATTCTTTTTTCTTCGCTGTGATAATGACCCCTGACGTATCTTTATCTAGCCGATGAACAATACCAGGCCGCCTAGGATCTTTTGAAACTGATGACGCATCAAAAACGGAATCACGTCCCCAATGGAACAAAAGCGCATTCACAAGAGTTCCAGACCAGTTTCCTGCAGCAGGATGTGTTACCATGCCTTGTTTTTTGTTTACGACAGTAACATTGTCATCCTCATAAAGTATTTTCAGTGGTATATCCTGGGGAAAAATATTCTCCGGAACCGGATCCTCATACAGAATCTCGATATTCTCACCGCCTGAGACTTTTACAGACAGTTTCGATTTTTTGCCGTCTACTTTCACGGATTTAACACCGTGCTTCAGGCGGGAACGGCTCATTTTCAAAAAAGAGGACGCATATATGTCTAATCTGCAGGATTCTCCCTCTAAATTAGCAGAATCCACGCAAAAAACGGCTGTCTCCATAAATCAGTTTTCTGTCTCCACAATTACTGAATCCTGCTGGCGAATTCGCTCGGATTCTGTAAGTTCATCCTGTTTGTTACGCTCTATCCTAGAAATTATATAATCAACAATACCAATTATCAGACTTATAATACCGGAAGATATAAAAATACCTTTTTGCTCATTACTGTTCAGATTGGCTGCCGCAGATGACTTCGCCAACGGATTAGGAAGATAATCAGATTTAAAACCGTTCGCTGCATATCTGTAAAACGAATAGCCTATAGTCACCCCAAGAGTCACGAACGGCAACGAACCGAGTGAAACAATCTCCGAACGCCGCAAATCTATTGTCCAAGAAGGGAATTCATCGTCCTCATAAGGTTCCGGAGTATGCTTTGTCTGAGCAAAAAGACC
>JAEEGL015487106.1_pt1 | contig 29285 bp, 24 predicted proteins | sample 9134231 | NCBI WGS metagenome assembly JAEEGL01 (sample SAMN16246548, study PRJNA631951) | gut metagenome | biome: gut microbiome; feature: rumen; material: fiber-attached | host: Bos | place: Iran: Karaj | collected 2018-10 | reverse complement strand
TACAAAATCAATGTCTTCATCATCAAACTTAATAAGACTGGTGCTCTTCGTTTATTGCAGCAGCAGAGCATTACTCTTGAGCGAAGTAGAAAAGTAAACCAGAGATTTTTCCAAACCAAGCATGAGCATGATTTCCTGATTTTCAATTTCCATGCGCATTTCGTTCTGAATGCTTGTAGAACGTCGGTTTATTTCTTTAAGGTAACGCAAAAAGTTTAAGTTTGCGCGGTTCATTATCTGAACAATGAACGAAGGGAAATCTGTAAGCTTAATGTTTTTGATTCTGTTGTTTCCAAAATCCTTTAAAATTTCGCAGTCTGTCCAGCAGATTGTAATAATGATTTTTCCTTTAATGATGATACCAACCGGAACTGCAAAATAAGGAGTTTCTGCTGCCGGGTCATAAACCGGAACCCGCACAATGGTAAGGATATAGCCTTCGCCGTCTTCCATACGTGAAAGTTCATCAGGGTCAAGAATATCAAGAATATGATCCTGCTCAATAGAATAAGTTTCCTGCAGCTCATTCATCTCATCACGTGTAACATTACGTGCATCAATCCAGAGCGGTTTTTTTGAGTTAATTTCTTCTTTTTTTGTCTTGCTGAAGAGTCCTTCTTCCTGCTGCCAATATGTTATCATTTTTAAAATCTCCATCTGTGAGCTTTAAGCCCGCCTCCAGAGAAATCCAAAATGTGCAAGAATTAGACTAAAGAGTGGAATCCAGGAGGCAAATATTTTTGATTATTTTACGTATGGGATAACTACTCGACCCGCCGTCCATAAATGGCCTCCTGAATAAAAGAAATGTTAACTTCAAACTGAATAAATTATTATAACATAAAATAATAAAATGGGGCAATATTAAATAAATTCTATTATGAAAAACTGGCGCAAGGGAGAGGACGGATTCAAAAACACTCTGAAGTGCGGCCGCAAGGCGGCCAAGTATATAATTACAAGGCACTTCAGCGTGTAGCGGGCGAGCCCGCGGTTTTGCAATCCGTCCTCGACCGGAAGCCAGTTTTTCATATGGAATTCATTTTTTTTCTTGTCGTTTATGTTTTATGTTATTATTTTATTTAGTATGAACGTTCAGCCTGTATATACTTTACCATTTCATATTACTTTTTTGGTTTTCATTATCTTCAGCTTTGTAGGTTGGGTGAGCGAAGTGCTTTATGTGGGCATTTTTTTTGAACATAAATTTGTAAACCGTGGATTTTTGCATGGGCCTATCTGTCCTATTTATGGGCTTGGGGGACTTTCTATTTTATTGCTGCCGCAGCAGCTGTATTCAACCTGGGTTCCGCTGTTTTTTGCTTCAATGATTTTTGGCTCTGTGGTTGAATATGCTTCCAGCTGGATTTTGGAAAAATTGTTTCATACAAGATGGTGGGATTATTCACATTATAAGTTCAACCTTAAGGGGCGGGTCTGCCTTTTAAATTCACTTTTGTTTGGAGCAATGGGCCTTCTTATCATCCATTTTGTTCAGCCGTATGTAATGAAGTTTCTTTCTCTTTTTTCTGATTTTACACTTTCCCTTACCGCCGATATTCTTGCTATTGCACTTACTATAGATCTTCTTATTACAATCCGCAGGCTTGTGGATTTTTCTGTTTCTATTGCGCGAATCAAAGCCTTTGGAGAAAACTTACGCGAACGTTATGGTAAAGAGGAATGGTTCCGCGGAGAATCTTTGTCTATGGTGTTTGCTTCTGTAAAGGAACGGGCTTTGCAAAAGAAGGAAGAATTCAATGAGTCCATCCTCAAAAAAATTGAGCAGTTCCAGCCTCGTCTCAAAAACCTTGAAAGCTTTATTCATCGTTTCCCAAGCCTCAAGAGCGTAAATTACAAGGATGAGCTTTTGATGCTTAAAGAGCGATTGCAGAAAAAGCTTAAGAAATAGGTCAAAAATCAGCTTTTTTAGCAAAAAACTCAATATTTTTTAAAAATTTTCCTTTTTTTTTCTCAAATTTTTGTAAGAAGTCCTCTTTTTTTTTGAATATTAAGTATGTAAAAACTTTCTGGATTCGGAGGGCTTGTAAATGAAAACGCTCTGGCAAAAATTCTTATGTGTACTGCTGCTTCCGGTAATGAGTGGCATCTGTTTTGGTGCAGAAAAGAAATCGGACGCGGTGGGTTACAGCTGGGATTTTTCTGATTGCGAGATCAAAGACATTCTGTATGTTGTTTCTCTTGATACCGGATTATCTATAGTTGGCGATGACACTGTCAGTGGACGCGCAGACTTTAGGTTTAACGGCAAGGATTTTGAAACAGCTTTTGATGCTTTTTTAAATGCGGCAAGATTGTACGTTTTTAAAGAGGATGAAGTATGGACAGTCAGCAGGTTCAGACTGATGGAGTTGAACGGCTTTTATAGTCTTGATGCGTGTGACTTAAGTGCTGAACAGATTGTGGAAAAAATGTCGATGGCTCTGGGTAAGGTAATTACTTATGAAGTGTTGCCGCTTGGGAATATGAGTCTGCATTTTAAAGGATTGAGCGAAAAGGAACTGCTGGATAGTTTTTGTTTGAGGCTTAATGGATTTGAACTTGAAACAAGAGAAATAGGGTTTCATCTTGCAAAGAAGGCTAATGTTTCTGGGGAACGTTCTTTTGGTTATGGATATATTGATATCCGTGTGCTGGAGAATGGAAGTGTTCTGGTAGACGTAAAGGATTCTAAAATAAGCGATATTCTTGAGGTTCTGTTTGATTGTAATGGTAAACCAAAAAAGAATTTGTTTATGCCTGTGAATTTTGATTCTAGAATTTATAGAGCGGATTTTATAGGGAAGGATTTTGACTCGGCACTGGAAAAGCTTTGCCTGCAGAATGGACTTGGATTTTTTGTTGATGACGGGGTTTATTATGTTGTTTCTGAGGTTGCAGCTAAAAGCTGGTACAAGATTTGTCTGGAATTTACTGCGGCTGAAAAGTTTGTATCTGTGTTGAACCGGAGGTTTGGAGGACTTAATTGTATTGTTTTGCCGGATGAGATGTCATTTCTGGTGTGTGCGAGTAATCGCGAATATGACGAAATTTTAGTTCTAAAAGATGAGGTTGATGTAAAAACTAATACCTATCTTGTGGAATTGAAGTATATCCGTCCAGAAGAATTTGTTAAGTATCTTCCGCCTGGAGTAGACAAGGGAAGCTTGTTTTTTGCAGACAATAATTCGGGGGTGTATTTTAAAGGTACAGAAGCTTCGTATTTGAGTTTGTGCGAACAACTGGAAATTTGTGACAGGCCTGCTGTAAGACTAAGTTATGATTTGTTGATTCTGCAGTATGACGAAAGTCAGGAGAACAATTGGAATCCTAATTTTTCTGCCAGACAGATTGCATTAGGTGACAAGAATGAATTTGGCGTTAAGCTTGGTTCTGTTCTGAATTTGAATTTGAATGTTGTCAGTGCTTTTGGATTGGATTTTGCAGCCCAGCTGCAGACTTCAATTGAGGAGAATAAAACTTCGGTTTTTGCTGATACTACAATTCACGGAGTTGCGGGAAAACAGATTAATTTTCAGAATACCAATACCTACAGATACAGAGATAACAATCTGGATCCAGGGACTGGAAAACCTATCTATTCGGGAATTACAAAGGAGATTGTTTCCGGTTTGAAGCTTGAGGTAACCGGCTTTGTTAGTGGAGACGGCATGATAACAAGTACTGTTACAGCCTCAGTTACAAGACAGGGCATGGACACTTCGGCTTCTACCGGTAACCCTCCGCCTACCAGCGAAAAATTTGTAACTACAGAGGTTTGCGGCAAAAGTGGTGAACCCATTGTAATTAGCGGACTCATTCAAAATTCAGATTCTGTTTCGGAAAACGGAATACCGTTTATTTCAAAAATACCATATTTGGGATACCTCTTTAAATCAAAAGAAAAAACAAGAGAAAACTCACAGATGGTTATTTATCTTATTCCGCATATTGACGGTTATGAAGAAGCTTCTTTGCCAATAGCCGGAACTACAGAAGAAGAATTTGCCATTGATTATTGTAAAAGGCTTTTTGAGCCGGCTCCAGGAGGTTCCTTAAATGAATAATTATGAATTCAAACTTACGCCGGGATACTGTCTTTATAACGGTATTGCTGTTATGTCACAAAGCGGCTCTTCAATCTGTTTTATTACAGAAAACCCTGAAAATGCTGCATTAAAGGAACGTGTAAAAAAAGCTTTTGATAATTATTTGTCTTATGTTTTAAAAAGGCCCGACTGTCCCGATGAGTTTAAGCTTGCGCCTTCTGTTCAATTTGTAGAAGGAGACAGAGTTCAGCTTAAAAAATTTGTTTCACGTTTTTATTCGGAGCTTGGACGGGAGGAAGTGGAGACTGCAGATCGAGCTTCGGAAGCAACAGCTTTGACAGCTCCGGCGGCTGCAGTTTTGCTTTTGGATACTCTCATAATGGAAGCCAGAAGTAAAAATGCTACTGACATTCATATTGAAAATAACATTGTAAAATTTAGAGTTTATGGGCAGCTTGAGGTTGCAGAAAAATTATCTGTTGAAACCTGTTCTGAATTAATTCAAAGAATTAAGTTTCTGGCCGGAATGAATGTTCTGGAAAGAAGAAGGTCTCAGGACGGACATTTTGTTTATGGAAATGAGAATCCTGTTTTTCTTAGAGTTTCGTCTGTTGGGGTTGTTGGAAAAAATGGCGAAGAGGCAGAAGAATCGGTTGTGCTCAGATTGCTGGATACAAAACGACTTCCGCTTTTGCTTGAAGGGCTTGGTTTTAATCAGGAGCAATACATCAAAATCAAGAATATGAATCAGAATAAAAACGGGTTGATTGTTATCTGTGGACCAACCGGGGCAGGAAAGTCTACAACTGCGGCTGCTTTGTTACTTGATATTGAAAAAGAACATAATGGCTGTGTAAAAATACTTAGTCTTGAAGATCCTCCGGAATATATTATTCCTGGTGTTACCCAGATTCAGATTGATGAAAAAATAAATAATTCATTTGCGAATACGCTTGTTCATGTTTTCAGGCAGGATCCCGATGTCCTGATGATTGGAGAGATTAGAGATGAAACAAGTGCTAGTGTGGCAGTAAGAGCTGCAATTACAGGACATCTTGTTATTGCTACCTTACACACTTCTTCGGCAGCAGGAGTCCTTTTACGCCTGGAAAATCTTGGAGTTTCAAGAAGTCTTATTGTTTCTGTGTTAAAAGGTGTAATTGTACAGGAGCTTAATCATTTTAAGGGGCATGTAAATCTTATGGCAGATGTTTGTGTGCCTTGTGAAAAATTAGCCGGTACTATTGATAAGCAGCTTTCGGAACAGGAACTGGAAGCTTGTTTTGAACATCAGACCAATTACGCCGAACTCTTTCATAAAACAATAGAAATTTTAAAAGAACCGGATACTGCAAAAAGAGTAGAAGTTCCTGTTCATCCGGTTATCAGGAGAAGAAAAAAGAAAAGTCAGAAGAAGGTCGGCTAATGAAAAGATATTCAAATCGCAAAAACAAATTACGTTTTACTCAGATTCTTAGGGAGCTTGTTGGCGTAAAAAAAATGGAGCTTAAGAATGCGCTGCTTTTAATGAGCAAAAGCTTTTCTAAACGGCAGGATTCTGTAGAGCGGATAATCAGTCTTGCAGCTCATCAGATATACGAAGCGCTTTTGCGGGGCGAATCATTTTCTAATTCATTAAGAAACTGCCTTTATATTGAATTTGATTTTGTATACATATCTTTTACGAGCTTTGCTGAACGAAGCGGCTGTCTTGAAGAAGCACTGGATTTTCTGGATAAGCGAAATCATCGCGAAGAAGAAAATCTGGAAAAAGTAATTCAGGTTTCTGTTTATCCATGTTTTGTAATTCTTCTTGCAGTCGCTGCCGGAATCTTAATTTCAATCTATTATACATCGGTTTTAGAAACATTTGGAACGGATAGTGGTAAAGAAGACCTTTATTCAAGCCTTGCGTTTGCCTTTTTGTTTTTGTTTTTATTTTGCATAACTGCGTTTTTTGTTCTTAAAAAGACGCTTGGAATAAACAGATTATATGAAGCCTTTCTGGCAATGGGGTTTCTTATAAAAGGAGGTGAAAGTATTGCCAATACTGTAAAGGCTGCTGTGAATATTCTTGGTTATGAAACAAAGGAAGGCCAGTTTTTTGCTCAGGCTGGAGAAAAGTTGTCTTATGGTTTGAGTTTAAAAGATTCCTTTGCTCTTAATGACAGGAATTATTCATTGCGGAGTGAACTCGAAGAGGCATTTTTTTATGCAGAAAACTCAGGAGGGGAAAGTGATGTATTCGAAAAAATTGCTTTATGGCTCAATACCCGGGATGAAAAGCGAAGAGCAATCTGTGTAAAGCTGATTGAACCTGCGTTTATTTCGGGGACAGGAATATTCCTGTTTATATTTCTTGTTAATCTTGTGCTTCCTTTATTTTCAGAAGGCACCTTTTTTTTATGATGGGAGGAATTATGAAAACAAAAAGATTTATTCAGGAGAAACAGTATGAAAAAAACGAATCAAAGCAAAACAAACAGAACCAGGCCTTTACTTTTGTTGAAACACTCGCAGTGCTCGCAATCATGGCAGTGCTTGCAGCAGGCTGTACAGTGTCCGTCGCGAGAATTGTCGAGAATGCTAAGAAAACGTCTGCCCGTAACCAGATTGAACAGTACAGCGCAGCGTTGCAAACCTATTACCTCGACTGCGGAAGATTCCCAACAACAGAGCAGGGACTCCTTGCTTTATGGCAAAAACCGGTTTTCTATCCGGTACCAGAAAACTGGAACGGGCCATACCTTGAGCGTAGACCAGGGAAGGATCCTTGGGGAACCGATTTTGAGTATATCAGCGCTGAAAGCTCCGTTATGCCGGCAGAGGTTCCTGCGAATCTGCCCTATGTACTCATCAGCTTTGGTGCAGACAAAGAAAAAGGAGGAAAGCAGGATGACATCAACTCATGGGACTAAGATTTTTTGTTCAGGGATTGTAATTCTTGCAGTTACATTAACAGCTACTGTTTATACATACAGATTAAAAAAATCAGCACAGATAAGCAGATGGAATAAAGCAATTACAACTTATTCTGAACAGCTGCAACAAGAAAATCTTGGAATGATAAACGCAAAGGGGGATTAATGCGACTGTCTACCATGCTTGTAATGCTTACTTTTCTGGGGCTGGTTTATGTGTCCTTATATAGTCTGTCTTTTTATTCACGAACCATTGGAGAAAAAGAAGAATGCCTGAGAAACTCATACAACGCAAAAAAATTCATTGCAGAAAGCTTTAAGCAAACCTGTGACGGTTCCGGCTTCAGAGATTTTGAAGAATGGCAGCTTACCTGTAAAAGTCTTTTTAAGCTTGAATATATTGCCTGGTGTGAAGCAGAAGATTTTATGATTGATGAAAACTATGACGGAAACAATAACTTGATGTATGGAACATGGATAGGACAAGGGCTGACTAAAGATTGTAGTGGAGAAGTTTTTTACAGAAAGAACAGTCGGACTGTTGAATAAGGAGGAGTTGTGAAAAACAAAACAAATACCTGCAATTCTAAAGATTATGATTTTTATACAATTATGTTTCCCTTTAAGGCAATCCTAAGGCAAAAAAAGGAAAAGCTTATTTATGCAGAATTGGAAAAACTTCATCCGTGTTTTTGTGATGACTGTTGTTTTGATTCAAAGTTAAGGCTTCAAAAAGGTTGGGTTAAGGCAGAAGTTATTGTGATGCAAAAATTGAAGCTTGCAGAATATAAAGGGGCTGGTAAAAGAATTTATATTCCTGAAGTTAGAAGAAAACAGTTTTTTGTAAATAAAAAAATTCGAAAGGTGATGTTTTTTTGCATTGTGCTTTTAATACTTTTGACGGGATTATTTACACTTGTAACTCACGATTTTCAAAAGCCTGTAGATCAGAAAACCAATTATCAAACTGTTGTAGAGGAGGCTTTGGAAGTTGTGAACGGAATAAATGTTTGTGATTTGTTAGCAAGTCTTAACCATCCCGACAGCACAGTAGACCGGTTCCTTTTTGAAGAAGACGGTTTTTCTCTAAATTGCACTTTGGTCGTAAAAGGTGTTTTTCCGGAGGCTATAGAATCTATTTGTGATTCAGCAGTTCTTTCTTCGGTTTCGTTTTCTTCTAAGATGCCGGTTTTGACAATTCAGCTTAATCAAAAGCATCCGGGCAGTACAAGTTTTATTTCAGAAAAAATAAGCGGGGAGTTTAAGGGCAGCTTTCGTCAACAGCTGCAGCAAATAAAGGCGGAACTTTTAGAAGAATTTGTAAATCCCTACGGTGTACATTTTTGCCTGGATTTTAAATCAGAACAGGAAGGAATAACAGCGTTCAAAAATTTTGTTACAAGTCTTAAAGCTTCTGGCTTAAGCCTAAAGTATTTTGAATTAAACCGGTTCAATCAAAAGCTGGATTTTAATATTTATTTTTTCGAGGGCCGCGTTCAAAACCAGGAGCAGCTTTTTGATGCATTGATTGAAAATGCAGCTTTGTTCTTTAGAAACCAAGGTGCACAAAAAGAAATTCAGCCCCTTCAAAAAGCTTATGACAAAAAAAACGAAGTGGAGCCCGACAGCAGTTTTATTCATCTGGGGAAAATTGTTGGCAATGATGGAATGATTACAGATTTTTATAAAGATTCCAATGGAAAAATTATCCAAAAAAGGAGGTGATAAAAATGAAAAGATATTTTTTAAAGTGTGTTTTATCAGTTTTTATAATTTTAGTTATAACAGGCTGTTCTACGGTAAAACAAATCAAAAAAACGGGAAATTCAAATCTTGTTGTTTTAGTAATTGATCAAAATAATCAGGCTGTAAAAGATTTTCTGCTGGTTTTAAAAAATGATAAAAATTATGGGACAGCTCTTACAAATTCGCAGGGAGTTGGCAGGTTCACAGGAATAGAAAAGGGAGATTATTTTTTAAGTGGAAAAAAACATGGCTACACCGTCTTAACCGAGTCTCCCGTTTCAATAATCCCATCCGGCGAGGTGCTCTGTTTTCAAATCCTCAATGCTCAGACTGTTTTTGATAAAACGCTTTCTTTGTTTCTGGAACAAAAATTTAACGACGGACTTTATCTTTTGAACGATCTGTGTGCCGCTCCAGATTCAGTTCTTTTAGAAACCCTATGCCTGTATAAAGCCTATGCCCTTAATCAGCAGAATCAAAAGGGAGCGGCCGGTCTTCAGCTTATGCTTGCAGCAAATATTGAAAATGCCCAAAGTAAAAATTCATCCCCGCTTAATTTATATTACAACACTGCCAGAACCAATATTATTCAAGCTTCAGAAAACTCTAAACCGTATGAGCTTAGCGGCGCTTTTACAAAAAATACACAGTTTTCCGGAACCTTTAAAAATCAGATTGATAAAGAAGTTAAGGCTTTTACAGTTGTATTTAATGTTTTGGATGAATATGGAAATTCTGTTTTGACACAAAAAGCTAATGTTGTTTATGAAAAGAAAGAAACTGTACTTCCGTTTGATATTTGTAATTTTTCTTTTGAATGCAGTCCCTTTATAAATCAGTATGAAAACTCTTTGAATTATAAAACAGAATATTTATATGTAAGCCGCATTGTATATTCAGATGACAGTCAGTGGCTGGATCCATTTGGAATTGCCGTATTTTAGCAAAGGAGGGGAGGTACGCATAAATGAAGAATCTCTGGAATAAAAATCAGTTTATATTGATTTTGCTTTTAATTTTTTCAACTTTTTCGTGTGGTTTTAATTCAGGCTTTTATCCAAAATTTTCAATATCGGTTCCTTCATATAAAGCTGGTGCTCATGATAATGCCTGTATTTTGGGTGGAGTTTTTTTTGATTTTTATAATAAAGCTGGTGTTGAAGTGAGTTCAATAGAAGTTCGGATGAATGTTTATGATAAAAAAAATAATCAGCCGGCTTTTCCCGGAATAGGAACAATAACAGCAAAAATTAAACAGCCTGTTCCTGGCTTTCAGAAAAAATCTTTTTGCATTTCGCTTGATGAATATATCACAGTTGCTTCGGATTTAATGGTCGATCACTTTTATGTTAGTCGGGTCAACTACAAAGATGGATCTGAATGGAAAGATTATTTTGGATTTTATTCACAATCGGAGGAATGATTATGAAAAATTTAAAACTCTTTATATTTGCATTCTTAATTTTTTCTTCGTGCCAGAACGGGGTTTCAAAAATTACAGGAAGTGATGTGACTCCCAAACCTCCTTCCGAAGCAGAATTGACTTTAGTTGTTTATATGGCCTGTGATAATGATCTGGAATCTTATGCTCTTCAAAATCTCAAGCAGATGGAAAAGACTGAATTTTCCAAAATTAATGTGCTTGTGCTTATGGATAGATCTGAAGGTTATGATGAAACAAACGGGAACTGGACAGATACAAGACTTTTTGAAGTAGTGCATGATCCGTTAGATACAGCTAACGTTGTTTCCAAAAGGCTTGATTGTTCGCCGCTGGGACTTTCTTCTGATACAGAAACAGAGCTTGATATGGGAAGCAGCTTTGTGTTAAGGAATCTTCTTACGTTTGCAAAGATGCAGTTTCCTGCAAAAGCTTATGCTCTGATTATCTGGGGACATGGGACAGGCTGGAGATATTCAGGGAATGATTCCGGCAGTCGCGCAGTTGCTGTTGATGATAAAACAAAATCTTATATGAGTGTCCAGGCGCTTGGAAGTGCAGTGCGCGGGCTTGATTTTGGTGTAATTGGGTTTGATACCTGCTTTGGCGGAGTTTTTGAAAATATTTATGAATTAAAAGATTGTGCTTTATATACGGTTGGAAGTGCGGGGATTACACCAGGGGAAGGCTGGAATTATACACAATTGTTAAAGTCGCTTTCGGAATCGGAATTTTCGGCTCAGGAAATTGCGGCGGCTATGGCAAAAAGTTCTTCTGCGCAGGTGACGGTTTTTGAAAACGGGAAGCTTGGTGAACTGATGAATGGATTTGAGGTTTTTGCAAAAAATCTTTCACAGACAATAACCGATACAACATCACAGCGTGCAGTTTATGATTCTCTTGTTTCCTGCAAAGCCTACAGCTATATTCAGTTTCCCTGTGATTTATATCTTGATGTGTATTCTATGGCAGAACATTATTCAACAGCTTCGGATTTGCAATTAAAGAATGCGGCACAAAAGCTTATGGAACTTGTAAACAACTCGGGCTATTCATTGCAGGCTTTGAACGTTGAGCTTGCCGTTAATTTTATTCCAAGATTATCTTTTGGAACTACAGCAGCAACTCATTCAGAATCCTATATCAAAAACGAAGCAATATCTGATCAATGTAAATTTATTAAAGAGAGTCAGTGGTGGGTACCGACTCGTGGAGGAAATTCCGGTAGTTTACTGGATAAATTATTTTATACAAGTTTTTAGGCGGTGGGTTTATGAAAATACAAAAAATCAAATGTTCTATTCTTTTTGAAATTCTATTTGTTCTTATTACCATTAATCTGGCAGTTCCTTCTTATGCAGGTTATATGTACAAGGATGAAGATGGAAATCTTGTATGGGGAGATTCAACTTCTTTTGGTGGGGGAGGATTGATAGGGCCTCAAAGAGAAGCATATATAAACGCTATGCTTGAAGGAGATGCAAATCTTCTGGAGAACGCTTTAAATTCTGTAAAATCGTCAGATGAAAATGTTCACCCTTGTGATGATACTACCGGGAGTGTTAATACTATAGAAGCAGAAGACAGTGCGAATGAATCCTCCAAGATGGAGGTTGTAAGTCAAACCGAGGAAGAAAAAAATGAAAATCTTGAAGCTGTAAATGACGAAACCGATAGCAAGAATAGTCCAAAAGGAGGGGATCCTGTTTCTCTTTCTAGTGGCTTTTATGAGCAAACCGAAACCGATTTTTCTGTGGGTGCAGTAATGCCAATAGTTATAAGCCGCAGATATTCTTCGCAAAATACAATAACTACAGATTTTGGTTATGGCTGGACTTCAAGCCTTAATCAACGGATTATCTTTGGAACCCAGGCTAATAGCGAGGAAGTGGTAGAAGGTATTCAAAAATATTCTGAACAGCTTTCAAATACAATAAAAAAATTAACACGGGTTATTGAAGCTGCTTATGGCGGAGGCTCTATAGATAATATGGAAGCCGTAGTTCAGGATAAAATCAACCGCAGCGAAAAAAATCTTAGTGATGCAGAAAGTCTTTTATCGCTGGCGGAATCTCTTTTGAGCAAAGCAAGGGGACATAAAGCAGAAGCCAGAGTCAGTGGATTATGCCAGAGCACACAGGCTTTTTGCCATTCTATTCAAAATAAAAACCACACACTTAGAAGTGATTTAAGAAGATTAAAAAATGACCTTGCAAGGCTGGAGTCTTATAAAACAAAACAGCAGTCAATTATTAATGAACTGAATGAATACAAAAGTCTTCTTGAAAAAACAAAGCAGCGTCGTCAGCAAAACAGTCTGGCAATGTTTAATGGAACTCCTTTGGCTTATGAAGAACTTGGTCTTAATGCAATTAATGTAATTGATGAAAGCGGTTATCCACATTTGATGCTCGAAACTTATGAAGGAAGCGGAATCTGGAAGACGCCCGAGAATTCTATGTATCTTGAATGTGCCCGTTCTGGTAGCGGTGGCGGTCTTTTACTTAAGGAGCAAAGTGGAATACAAAAGCTTTTTAATGAGAACGGTTTGTTAATTCAGATTACCGACAGAAATTTAAATACTGTTTTTATAATTCGTAATACAGACGGGACAGTTAAAACAATCCAGAGTTCTTTGGGCCAAAAGCTTTCTGTAATATATGAAAATGGATTTATTAAAAAAATCTTGAATGAACACGATCCATCCATGTGCGTAACTTATTCCTATCTTGGAAATAAACTTAGTGCCGTTACCGATATTGAAGGCGATGCTGTTACTATGGATTATGATTCAAATGGACGCATCCGGTCATTAAATAAATGTGATGGAAGCAGCGTTAAATTTTATTATGGACTTATAAACAGCAGGGGAATAGTTCTTGCAACTGCAACCACTAATGAAGAAAATTTTAATGAAACCTTTGATTATTATGAAAATAAAACAATTTATACAGATCATGATGGAAATCAAACAACATATTTTTATGATGAAAGACAAAGAATAATCCGCGAGGAGCGGCCGGATGGAACAGTAATTCAAAGCAGTTATGATTCTAACGGAAATCTTATTTCACAAAATGAAAATGGAAATGTCATCACTTTTAGATATGATTCCAGGGGGAATAAAATTCAAGCTATATATTCTGACAATAGTTATGAAGAATGGACTTATGATACTTATAACCAGATTACAAGCTCTGTAGATAGGGATAGAGTTAAGTACGAGTATTTACGGGATCAAAAAGGAAATTTAGTGGAATACAGGGTTGGCGGAAGAGCGGTTTATTCAACTCTTGTTGATTCCCGGGGACTTGTTACAAGACAGTCGGTTTACGGTCAGAATACGGTTTTGACATTTTATGAATATGATGCAGCGGGTAACTTGATTTGTGAAACTTGTGATGGAATAAAGAAGGAGTATGAGTATGATGCGCGGGGACGGATGGTTAAGAGTAAAATCGACGGTAAAATTATTGCAGAATACAGTTATGATAAGCATAAAACAATTCAGATTTCCTTTAATGGACTTAAAACAACATATCTTACTAACGGACGAAAAGATTTATATGAAATTCTTAATCAGGATACTGTCACAGGAATTATCCACAAAACCAGAATTGAATATGACAGGCGTCATCTTCCGGTTAAGATTTATTTTGGAGATGATGACAGCGAAAAATTGATTTCATCTTATCTTTATACTCCCGCAGGAAAAATTTGTGCACAAATATCGCATGGAAACGAATCCTGGATTAGGGTTTATGATTATCAAAACGGCCAGATTGCACAGACACGACAGATAAAAACTGCCGGGGATCTAGCGGAAGGGCTTTCGGAACAGGATTTGGTCTTGCTGCTGGCAGATGCAGGGCAAAATGTTTTTGTTCAAAAATTTAATTATAAAATATACGGTAATAATCAAAAAAAGATTTCAGTAACCGATGCTAATGGTTTTCAAAATTTGTTTGAATATGATAGTGACGGAAATCTCGTAAAGCTTACAGATGCCAATGGTGAAAGTTCAGGTATGATCTATTCTAAAGCGGGGAGGTTAAAAGAAGAACAGTCTTCTCACGGCGGCTGGTATAAATACGATTATACAAATGGAATGGTAACGACTGCTGGCGAAAAGAATTCTCAGTTTATCAAAACAGAATATTATTCTGATGGAACTATTAACAAAACAACAGACCGCTATGGAAAAGTAAAATCTTATAATTATGATAACATGGGGCGGGTAAACAGCATTCAAAAAGAAAATCAAAAAATCTGGTATGAATATGATGCTTTTAACAGAGTCATAAAAGAGGTTATTGGACCTTCGCCTTCAGAAAGTTCTGCAGTTTATTATGCTGTTTATAAATATTCAGCCGATGGAAGGACTGTGACTGTTACAGAGGGTGGAAAATATTGTGTAATAAATCAATTGGATGCTTTTGGAAATATTGTCTGTCAGATTGATGGAAATGGAAACAGCAGGGTTTATAAATATGATTGTCAGAATATGTTAGTAGAGACTAACGACGGTTATAACAATAAAACAATTTATGAATATAATGCTCTGGGAAATGTTAGCCGTGTAATTTTGCCTCAGGGTGAAGAAACAAAATATTCCTATAACCATTTTGGGTATGTGGAAAAAATAAGTGATGAATGTGGAATAATTTATAGTGCAACTTATGATAAAGCTGGTCGTCTTGTCAAAGAGCGCAATCGTTCTGATAGTGAAAAACTTTATGAATATGATAATGCGGGGCGTGTAATAAAGGTGTTTTGTGGCGGAGATGTTATCGAAGCTTATCAGTATGGACAGAACAGCAGAACTGTTACTGTAAAAGATGGAAATGGAGAAAATTATGTTTATAATTATGATGCTTTTGGAAGACTTACAGACGAAACTAACCGTAAGGGGTTTGTTCAAAAATATTTTTATGATGTAGACGGCAAGCTTGAATCGCAGGTAAATTTTGATGGCTCAAATACTGTAATTAATTATTCACAGGACAGAACTGTAAGAACTATCAGTTATTCAGATGGAAGTAAAAATGTGTTTGTGTATGATGCAATTGGAAATATTGTTGAAGCCTGGAATCAGTATGGTAAAACAATCTATGAATATGATAGGGGAGGGCGTTTAATTTATCAGAAGGATGAAGCTAGTGGCGAAGAAATTTATTTTGAATATGATGCTGCCGGAAACAGAACGCGGCTTTACAGTTCAAATCGCGAGACTCTTTACACTTATGGAAAAAACAACGAAGTAAAAGAAATTTTTGACAACAAGCAGAGAATGCGTGTACAATTGGAGTATAACAAAAACGGAAGTGAAGCATTGAGAAAGTTTGGTAACGGGACAACAGAACAGACTCTCTATGACAAAGCTGGACGTGTAATCGTAAAGGCGCAGAAATCCGAACGTGGTGAATTAGTATGGGCAGAAGGATATCTTTATGGCGAAGACGGAAAACGCAGAGCAACAGTAGATAATGCCGGAAAAGTTACGTTATATGAATATAACAGCAAAGGTCAGCTTTCACAAATTTATTATCCTTACACAAAAGAAATAATCAATAATCTCAAAAAGGAAGCCGAACAAAACGGGCTTTCTGTAATAGCCGATGCGGGTGAAAATAAATATCTTCCACAGGGTGTAAAAGACAAACTTGTTCCGCTTATGAATTCCATGCAGTATGGTCTGGCTAACAGTCTTACAAATATGCAGGTCTTTGTAAAAGAAAGTTATGATTATGACAAAAACTCAAACCGCATTTCAAAGACAACAGGCTTTGGAAAAATAACTTACAGTTATGATAAAGAAAACTGTCTTGTATCCAGCGGTTCAAAGGGACAGTTTTTTGTAAATTATAATTATGACAAAACGGGAAATCTTCTTTCGGAAGAGGGAGCCGCAAGATCTGTAAAATACGGTTATAATGCGCAGAACAGACTTGCTTATTCCGAGGTAATTGATAAGTCAGATAAAACTTATTCGCAGACCAATTATGCCTATGATGCTTTTGGTCGCCGCGTGCTTGTGCAGGATGCCGAAGAAGCGGCTCTTAGAACCATTTACGACGGCTTTACTTTTGATGTAATCAAGCAAAGCCCGACTTACGAAAACGGCTTGTTCTCTGACGCATATGAAACCGGCATCCGCTGGAACAAAACTGGAGTTCCAACTGGTGAACGGTACCGCTACCTTGGTGATGAAGATATCCGCGATGAAAACAGATACTTCTTTCTTGATGAAGGCGGCTATAAAACAGGGAGCAGCCGCTACAGGTCAGAGCGAACCCAGTTTACAGTTAATGGAACAATAGCCGCCCAGGGTACAGCCGAAGGTACACAGTATTATACAACCGACTTGTTTGGAAGTGTTGCAGCCGTTTGCGATGCCTCTGGTTACCAGCTTGGTTCCTACACCTACGATGCTTTTGGAAATCTTCTTCAAGGCGACCTTTCCGGCTCCACCGATTTTGGATATCTTGGTAAGCAGCAGGATCCAAACACCCGCCTCTACAACTACGGCTACAGAGACTATTCTCCAAAAACCGCCCGCTTCACGACAGTTGACCCGATTCGTGACGGTACTAACTGGTTTTCGTATGTTAACAATGATCCTGTGAACTTTGTGGATTTGTGGGGGTTGTTTTATTACAGGGGTAGTGGCCAAAAGAGTTCTACAGATTATAAAAGGACAGAAGTATATGTTTTCAGAGATAATGACGGCTTGGGTGATTCATTTAATTCAACAAGAATGATTTTTAAAGATGAGGTTTGTGTATATGTTGATCAGGTCGGTGCAAATTGTAGTGAGGATAAATATGAAGAGGGTGTTTGTTTTACAGAACCAGATGGCGTTTATTATTATACATCACAAGGATTATATGATAATGGTGATGGCACTTATGATTCTGAATCTTATTATAATGTTTTAAGACATACAACATATGATAAAAATATTCCGGAAGAAATAAGAGAAGCTATAAATAATAGTCCAGGTGATTTTTTTGAACATGGAAATCAAAGAAAAATAGATAAATCAGCACCTTATAATGGTAATGAGAAACCAAGGGGAGGAGGTTGTACAATAGGAAAAGATGGACAAGCGCATCAAGACGAATTTATGAAAGTATTAATGGATGGAGTAGATAGACCAGAAGAAATTAAAAAAACAATAATTTCGAAAGATCATGTACAAGAAGGGTGTAATAAATAATACAAATATGAGGAGACAAGGTAATGAAGAAAAAATCTATTTCAGTAATATTTCTTATAATATTATTACAGCAAATATTTTGTGAAAATTTTTCATTATGTGGAAAATACTATCCTGACTTATATAGTACAATTGATGTTTTATATATTGAAGAAAATAATATAAGTTATCATTTCGAAACAACAAACGAAAACGTTTCTGTTGAATATTCAAAATATTATGATTCGGGATTATTGTTTTTTAAGCTCTCGGAATCTTTTCCAAAAGAAATTAATGAAAATTATTTCTATTATAAAAAGGATGTTGAAACTAATGATAAAATGTTACTTCTTGCTGGTCTTATAAAAAATGAAAACAATAGAAATAAAGAAAAAGTTCTTATGTTTTCAACAACCAAAGGATTTGATAAAGATTCTTATCCTTTTATATGGCCCATGGATAGTTTTGAAATCTCTCCACAATATATAGACTGTTCTTCTTATTTAACAGAGAAAACAAAAAGCTATCCAATTGAAAATTTATCTAATTGTATGGTTGATACTCCATGGGTTGAAGGAGTTGACGGCGATGGAATAAAAGAAGGTTTTACAATGATTGATAGATTAAATAGGTATTACCCATATCTTTTAATCATGAATGGATATATTTCATATGAAAAACCGTATCTTTACAAACAGAATAATCGAGTAAAGAAAATCAAAGTAACCGGACTCAAATCAGGAAAATCTGCAATTCTTAACGTATTAGATACTCCTCATCCTCAAACTGTAGATATTTCTTTTATTACCGAACCTGAAGATATCCGTGTAGAAATTGCGGATGTATACAAAGGTACAAAATATGATGACACATGTCTTCACTTTTGTATTACCTATGACAATGTCGTGATTCCTTATGAAGAGTGTATACCAGAATAATAATATCAAGGCTTGTTCATTGTCAGTATCATCAGAATTTTTCTTGTTAAGTCAGTCTGAATATGGTAACATATAAAGACTGGAGGCTTTTATGATTACAAATGTTCAGGAATGTATAAAACCAATTTCATATGTAAAAACAAATGCGGCGGATATGATGAATTTTGTAAATGACAGAAAAGAACCACTTGTTATAACTCAAAATGGTGAATCTCGAGCTGTTTTAATAGATATTGAATCGTATCAGGAAATGAAAAATGCCTTCAATATGTTAAAGGTGATTCAGTTTTCTGAAATGGATGTACGTGCAGGAAAGACAAAGGCAGCGAAAGAAGTTTTTTCAAGTCTAAGAAGGAAGTATAATATTGGAAATTGAAGAAATAATCGTATCTCAATTTGCTGAAGATGATTTGAATGAAATTATAGATTATTATTTTTCTTTAAGTCCCGAATATGTTGAAAAAATTATTTCTATATTTGAAGAAAATGTAATGTCACTTCAGAAACATCCAAAAAGTGGAAGAATTGTTCCAGAACTCGAACGTCAAGGAATTAGCAGGTATAGAGAATTAATTCAGGATTATTATAGAATTGTTTATGAAATTTCAGAAAACAAAGTAATTATTCATACCATAATAGATGGCCGAAGAAATTTCGAAGATATTATTATTTCAAAACTATCTCGTTATTATGGGAATTAAAATTGAAAAAATACTTTTACTCCTTATTTTTCTAAATGTCTCTTTTTTGTTTGCGGACAGTAAAGATCCAATGCAATTTGTAAAAGAAAACCGAATTAAATGGTTTGATGAGAAATTTATAAATGAATTGGTACAAGCTTGTGAGCGTATATACACATTTTTGTGGAAAGATGCCTAAAATTTCCCCTCCTTTTTTATCTTGACATATTTTTAAAAGGCGTCATAATAGAAATGTAAAATACTATACACAGAAACTAACTTACAGGAATCATTTATGGCATCAATCAACATGAAACAAACAGATCCTACGGCGTGGCTGGAGGAGTATCGCGGGAAAGAATTTAGCGGTAGCTGGCCAACTATGAAGGAGGTTTTTGATCTTAATGTAAAACGGTATCCGGATAATAATTGTTTTACAGATTTTGATGGACCAAACGGATCAAGAAATACTCTGACTTATGCACAGGCAAAAGAAAAAATAGAAAAGCTTGCGGCCTGGATGGCGGCAAATGGTGTAAAACATGGAGATAAGGTTGCTGTCTCAGGTAAGAATTCTCCTGAGTGGGCTGTTGTTTATCTTGCTGCTTTTTATGCAGGCGCTACAATCTGTCCTATTGATTATGGTCTTCATAACGAAGAAACCGAAAATCTTTTGAATACTGCTAAACCAAAATTTTTCTTTGTTGATACCGAAAAATATTCTTACTTTAAAGAAAAGAAAACTTCATTTGGTGTTTATTCACTTGCTGCTTCTGATGCAGATACTTATGTTTACAATCTTTCTACAGATAAAACTCCTGAGGTTACTTATCCTTCGGAAGATGATATTGCGGCAATTCTTTTTACCAGCGGTACAACAGGTATTCCAAAGGGCGTAATGCTTACTCACAAAAATCTTGTAAGCGACTGTTATCTTGCCCAGACTAATATGAATGTTTATTCAACAGATGTTTTCTATGCACTTCTTCCAATTCATCACGCATATACAATGACTGCTGTATTTATAGAAGCAATAAGCGTTGGTGCCGAAGTTGTATTTGGAAAAACAATGGCTGTTAGCCGTATGATGAAGGAGCTCCGCGAAGGAAAAATTACAATGCTTCTTGGTGTTCCATTGCTGTTCAATAAGCTCCTTGCCGGTATTATGAAGGGAATTAAAGACAAGGGCGCTTTTGTTTATGGAATTATCAAGTTCCTTATGGGCCTTTCTTATATTATTAAAAAGCTTACAAACTGTAATCCGGGAAAAGTTTTATTCAAATCTGTTTTGCAAAAGGCAAATATTTCTTCTCTGCGTATTGCAATTTGTGGCGGCGGACCTTTGGCTCCAAGTGTATTTAAGGCTTACAACGAGCTTGGAATTGACTTTGTTCAGGGGTATGGTCTTACCGAAACTTCGCCGATTATTGCTCTTAATCCGGTTTATGCATTTAAAATTCAGAGCGTTGGTAAGAATCTTCGTGATGTAGAATTTAAGATTATCGATAAGGATTCAAACGGAGTAGGTGAGCTTTGTGTAAAAGGCCCTATGATTATGAAAGGCTACTACAATATGCCCGAAGAAACAGCTGCAACCTTTACTGATGACGGCTGGTTCAGAACAGGGGATCTTGGCTGGATTGACAGTGATGGCTATGTAATGCTTTCTGGCCGTGCCAAGAATATGATTGTAACTGCTGGTGGTAAAAACGTTTATCCGGAAGAAATTGAAAACGCCTTCCAGCTTTATGATGAGCTTGAGCAGATAACTGTTCAGGGGTATATTCCTGATGGAGAAAGTGCCGGAGAAGAAATTGAAGCTCTGGTTTATCCTTCGGATGCTCTTGTTAATAGAGTTGGAGCAGATCGTTGTAATCTTGCCGATGAAAAGAAGATTTATGATGCTGTAAGCGCAATTATTGATGAGGTAAACAAAAAACTTTTGACTTACCAGCGCATTTCAAAAATTACAATTCTTTCTGAGCCGCTTGAAATGACAACTACTAAAAAAGTAAAGCGAATCTATAAAAAATAATCAAAACAAATAAAAAAAGCGATGGCTAAAAACCATCGCTTTTTTTATAATCCTAATTTTTTTACCAGCTGTAACGCAGTGCAGCACCGGCGCAGAATCCAAGATTTGGAGTTACGTCATTGTAGGTACCAACAAAGCCAAACTGAATTGGAATAGAAAGATGATCAAAGAAAATAAAGTCAAAGCCAAAGCCGGCACCTCCAACTAAAGAGTGCACCATCTTGTCGCTTTTAACCTTTTGGGCATCAAAATCATAGTTTACCTGGCGCTGGCAGTCATAACCTGCAAGACCAAAGGCAAAGAGCCTTGAAGAAACCTTGTTATTCCAGGTTGTTTCATAAAGACTAAAGTCCGACTCTACAATAAAATTTGCCTGAAAAGGAGTTCCTGAGTATTCTACATCACTATAGTAAGCATAAGTTCCAAAGCGCACTCCAATAATATCTGTAAATCGTCTTTCATACTGGATGCCGCCAAAAGAATTATCGCTTCCAAGAATGTACATACCTATAGCATTTTTGTTATCAAGGCCGTCTGCAAAAACTCCTGAAGAAAGGCAAAGAAGAATTCCTGAAAGTAAAAGGGTTTTAATAATCTGCTTCATAATAATAAGCCTCCTTTAATGATAACCACTAAAGGAGGCTAAAAGTTACAGCTTATAGCTAAAAGGTTACTGTTTATACCTGGAACAAGTCTACCTGGTCTCCAATCTTACCGATTGAAGATTTAACCTGTGAAGAAATCTCACTGAGTGTAGCACCTGTTTCATTAATCTTGCGGGCACCAACAGCCATTTCTTCCATGTTTGTGTTCATCATTTCGGTAATTTCTTTGAGCTGGTTCATATCCTGTACAACCTGCTGGTTGCGTGATTCCATTTCTTTTGAAGAACTGCGAACTTCTACAGTAGAATTGTTCAACTGTGTAAGAGCTGTCATAATCTGCTTAGAACCTTCGTTCTGCTCTTCCATTGCGGAATGAATATGAATAACAAGCTCATCTGTGTTCTTGAGCTGATCTGTTACCTGAGCAAGAGCGGCACTGGCTTCGTTTGAAGAACCGGCAACTTCCATAATGGAGTTTTTAATCTTCATGAGCTGTTCACCAATCTTCTTTGACTGTTCTGATGAGGTTTCAGAAAGCTTACGGATTTCGTCTGCTACTACTGCGAATCCCTTACCGGCGTCCCCTGCGTGGGCAGCCTCAATAGCAGCGTTCATGGCAAGCAGGTTTGTCTGAGAAGCAATTGCCGAAATTGCAGTATTTGCTTCCTGCAGCATTTCTGACTGACCTTCGATTTCCTTAATCTGATTATTTACTTCATTCTGTTTAGAAATACCTGTGTCTGTGTTATTCTGCAAAGTTCTGAACGATTCGGACATCATCTCTACAGAGTGATTTACAGAGTTAATGTTTCCAATCATCTGTTCTACAGCGGCAGAAGCCTCTGTTACGCTGGCAGACTGATCTTCAATAAGGTTATCAAGATCTGTGATTGCATTAGAAATGTATTTGATTGCATCATTTGTTGTGCTTACACTCTTACCCTGGTTATTAATCTGATTATGCATGCTGTCAATTGTAGCAATAATCTGAGTGATAGAGCTTGAGGTGTCTTCTGTACTTGCAGAAAGGTTGTCTCCACTTACGCCAAGCTCCTGCTTAGATTCTTTAAGGTTCTTAACAATTTCCTGCAGCTTGTCCATGAAGGCATCAAAGTTGATGATAAGGCTTCCAATTTCATCACGGATATAGAGGGCACAGCGTTTTGTTAAATCTGCGTCTCCGCTTGCAAGGTCTTCAAGGAAGTCAGAAACTTCCTGAATGCGCTTCATGATAAAGCGGACAAAGAAGAAGGATGCAAGTGCAAGTACAACAATAAGAACTACAGCAAGTGGAATAATTGCATTTAAAGTTCTGTATTTTACAGCTTCAATAACAGTCATTGGCTTTGCAATAAATACCATGCCTGTTATAGTACCATCCTTACTCATAAGCGGATCATAGTTTGAATAGTAGGCAGTGCCGTTGATAACGTTTTGTCCTTTATAAGGAGTACCTGCTGTAATAACCTGCTTAACAATTGCTTCGTTGCTGAGGGTTGTTCCAACCATGTCTTCTCCAAGGGTTGTTGCAACTCGTTCAATGCCTCTAAATACAGTACATTCAACTCCATAGTTCTTTCGAACTACAGAGGTATAGCCATCTTCTCCCATATCTGCAAGCTCATAACCGCTTACAATACAACCTGTAATCCCATCTTCATCCATAACAGGAGCGGCAGAAACTAAAGCATAACCAAGGTCTCCAAATTGTGTATAGGCATAGCTAGGCCTTCCCTTGAGTGCATCTTTTATAAAAGCATCTGTAAAAGGATGTCCGGATTTAATTCCATAGCCTGCAAAACAGCGGCCGTTAGAGTCAATAAAGCCCATAAGGTCAAGTCCTGCACTGTCGGCAATATCTTCAACAAAATCATCAAGATTATCAACTTCATAACCATCATCAGAACCTGTGAAAAAAGCTTTTGTTGATGGTTCCATGGCAAGCATTTCTGAATATCGATCAAGATTATCAAGCCAGTCTGTTAAAAGAAAGGTAGCACCCTTTGCTGTGCTGTCAATGTCTCCCATCATGGTAGAAACAATTTCTCGATCAGAAATTTTGAGTGATATAAAACCAGTGAGCACAATACCCAGAAAACTGGCTCCAATCATCATAGCTGTTACCTTAAATTTAAGTGAAAGATTTTTTCGAGGGTTTTCCTCAAAACGATCTAATTCTTTTTTAGACATACATTTCTCCTAAATATATAAATTTAATTGTAAATCATCTTGCTATTTTTTCAAGCAAAAAATGACAATACTATGGAATAATTCTATTTTCGTTTCTATGCATAAAAGCATTTTCCTTGCCATAATGCATTTTTGGATATAAAATAAGGGTTATATTAAAAAATGGGGTAGAGTGGTTAAAAATACCTGAATTTACCCTGTCAGGAGATACAAAATGTCTGAACAGAAACAAAGAGAAACTTTGGGCAGCAGACTTGGATTCTTGCTGTTGTCTGCCGGTTGTGCAATCGGTTTAGGAAACGTATGGCGCTTCCCTTACATTACAGGAAAATATGGTGGAGCAGCCTTTGTTTTAATTTATCTGGTTTTCCTTGTAATTCTTGGATTGCCGGTAATGGTTTGTGAATTTGCAGTAGGTCGTGCTTCTCAAAAGAGTATGTCTGAAGCGTTTAAGCAGCTTGAACCAGCTGGCACAAAGTGGCACTGGTATTCGGGCTTTGCAGTAGCTGGAAACTATCTTCTTATGATGTTCTATACTGTAGTTTCCGGATGGTTCCTTAAGTACTTCTTCCAGACTGCAGGTGGTCAGTTTGTAAATATGACTGCAGATCAGATTGGGGCCGCTTTTGGTTCAACAGTAGGAGATCCAAAAGGTCTTATTATGTGGATGATTGTTGTAATCGTAATTGGTTTTGGAGCCTGCTTCTTAGGACTTCAAAAGGGTGTAGAAAACATTACAAAAATTATGATGTCTGCACTTTTTATAATTATGATTGGCCTTGCAATTTATGTTGCCTTTATTCCGGGAGCCGGAGCAGGTTACAAGTTCTATCTTAAGCCAGACTTTAAAGCTCTTTTAGCCGGTAACGGAGAAGGTGGTCACGGACTTTGGGATACAATCTACGCCGCTATGGGACAGGCATTCTTTACTCTGTCTTTGGGTATTGGTTCTATGGAAATCTTTGGTTCTTATATTGGAAAGGAAAATTCACTCAATGGTGAAGCTCTCCGCGTAATCGGACTTGATACATTTGTTGCTATTGCAGCAGGTCTTATCATCTTCCCAGCCTGTGCTGCCTTTGGTGTAGAACCTTCTGCCGGAGCCGGATTGGCATTTGTTTCATTACCAAACGTATTTAATTCTATGGGACCTGTAGCAGGACGTGTTGTTGGATCCTTCTTCTTCCTCTTTATGTCATTTGCTGCTCTTTCTACTGTAATTGCTGTATTCGAAAACATCGTAGCATTCCCAATGGATAAGTTTGGCTGGAGCCGTACTAAGTCTGTACTCATTAACTTTGCAGCAATTCTTGTTCTTGCAACACCGGCTGCTCTTGGTATGAACGTATGGTCAAACGTACACTTTGGAGCACACATTGGCTCAATTGATGCTCTTGAAGACTTTATTGTAAGCCAGAACCTGCTGCCACTTGGATCTCTTATCTTCCTGTGCTTCTGTATGCATAAGAAGGGCTGGGGCTGGGATAACTTTATTGCCGAAGCCGACGCCGGAAAGGGTATTCGCTTTCCTAAGGCAAAAGCAATTCAGTTCTATCTCAAGTGGATTGCTCCAATTATCATCCTGGTAGTATTCATTGCAGGATATTTTGATATTTTCGGTGCAAAATAAAAATATAACTTTTTGTTAAAAAACTTGCGTTTTTAACTATTTACATTATAACATATAGGGCTTTGGGAGGTTTATCATACCAAAGCCCTATTTTTTTATAAAACAAATCTTTTCAAAAGTTTCTTCCAAAAAAATTGTAACAAAATGTACTCTAAACCGACTTTATTGGGGCTTTGAAGCTCATCTTGCGGGGCGTTGTAATTTTTTCGAACTTGATGGTGTAGGTACCGGCACCCTGATCTATTGAGATTATGGTGCCGCGTCCCAGAATGGAATGTTCTACAGTGTCTCCTTCATTCAAACCGGAGAGGGTTGCTTTTTTTTCTAAAATGCTTTGGGTTTCCTGAATGTAGCTTTTGGTTTTTGCAATGAGCTGTGGGGGAAGTTCAACTTCGTAATTCAGTAACGGCTTGTCTATATCAAAAATAAAGCGTGAAGGAAAGCGGCCGCCTGCATGCTGCGAAAAGCCTTCTGCTTCTGTAAGATATAAAAGCTTTTGTGCTCGTGTAAGGGCTACAAAGCCAAGTCTGCGTTCTTCTTCCATAGCTTTGAGGGAATCTACCTTTTTGCTTGGGAACATGTTTTCGTTCATACCAACAATAAAAACTACCGGAAACTCCAGGCCTTTTGCTGTATGAATTGTCATGAGCCTAACTGCATTTTTGGAAGACTGAATGTCTGCATTTGTATAAAGGGCAGCGTGAGCAAGATAATTTTCCAAAGTACATTCTTCGCCGCAGGAAGTTTCGTATTCGTAGATTGACTGCTTGAGCTCTGCAAGGTTATCCAGCCGCTCCTGACTTCCTTCTGTACGCAATGCAAGCTCATAACCGCTTTTATTCATTATATGGCTGAATACTTCGGAAATCTGCATGGTAGAATAAATGCCGCTAAAATGCTCAATTAAATCTATAAAATCTTGCGCCTTTGTGTTTGCAAAAAGCTCTTCGGTAACATTAAGCTTGAGCGCATCGTAAAGGGAACCGCCGAATTTTTCTACATATTCTTTTAAAAACTTAATGCGGCGTTCACCAATATTTCTTTTTGGCTGGTTTACAACTCTTAAAAAAGAAAGGTCATCTTTGTAGGCTATCATTCGGAGGTAAGAAAGAGAATCTTTAATTTCTGCACGGTCAAAAAACGGAACACCGGAATTTAATGTATACGGAAGCTTTTCTCTCTGGAAAACTTCTTCTATAGTGCGGCTTATGTAGTGGGCTCGGTACAAAATTGCAATATCGCTTAGTTCAAAACGGGTTGTTGTTTTTGCAGTGCGGAATTCTTTGTTGCTGTGCGCTACTGGAAGTTCCTGTTCTCCCTGAGTGAGTTCGCGGATTTTTTTAAGAATGTATTCTGCTTCTTCCTGAGCCGAAAGAGCGTGTTCATAAACAGGGAGCGGGGGGGAGACTTCTCCCTCTTGTGCAGAAATTAAATTCTTTTTAATACGGTTTTTATTTTTGTCAATAAGACTGTTTGCCGCATTCAAAATGGACTGGGTGCTGCGGTAGTTTTTGTTCATAATGATGGTCTGCACGCCCGGGAAATTTTTATCGAATTCCAGAAGGTAGCGGATATCGGCGCCACGCCAGGTGTAAATTGTCTGATCAGGGTCTCCAACTACAAAAAGGTTATTGTGATAAGGACAGAGAGCTTTCATAACTTCGTATTGAATCATATCTATGTCCTGAAACTCATCTATCATTATGTATTCAAGTCGTTCCTGCCACTTCTGGCGGATGTCGTCGTTTGTCTGAAAAATATAAAGTACAAATTTTAAGAGGTCATTGTAATCAAGGCCAAAGCACTTTTTTTCCTGATACAGGTAGCCGTAAAAAATGATATCATCGGGTTTTGTTGCCTCAAGATATTTCTGGTGAATCTCGTCCAGGCTCATTCGGATAAGGTCTTCGTAATAATGAGGTTCTTTAAAAAGCTTTTTGATTTCTATCATGTCGCGGGCGTTGCTGAATGTCATCTGGCGAAGGGTAAGACCGCGTTCTTCGTAAATAATCTGAAGCATTGCGTCAATGTCGGAATTGTCCAGAACAAGAAAGCTTTTTGGATATGAAACGGCGTTTGAATCTTCCTGGAGCACGCTTACACAAAAACCGTGGAAGGTAGAAATGTAGCCTGTGTCGTTGTCGCCTGTAAGCTCGCGGATTCTGTGGCGCATTTCGGCTGCAGCTTTGTTGGTAAAGGTAACGCAGAGTATGTGGGATGGAAGGATTCCAATTTGATTTACAAGATATGCAAAGCGGTAGGTAAGGGCACGGGTTTTTCCTGAACCGGCTCCGGCAATTACGCGAACGTAACCTTCTGTGGTAGTAACGGCTTTTCGCTGTTCATCGTTGAGTTTTTCTAAAATATCATCCAGTTCGTTACCCTGTTCCTTAGTCATATGTATAGTATAAATCAAAATGAATGGTTTGAATATATGTAAGGGGCTTTTGAGACCAAATTTATGCTTGACTTTTGGTGCTTAGGCTGTAGAATTTTGTTATAGAGGCATGTTTATGGCAGATAACCAGACAAAATCAATGGGTGGGGTGTTAAAAAGCTTTGCTGCAAAATTTTCGCGCGCTCAGTCAGAAGGAACTTTAGATGAGGTGAATGTTTCTTCTAAGCTGCAGGGCGTTCAGAATTCAGTAGAAGAATATGAGGCTCGCCGTATTGATGCCATAAAAAAACAGTTTGATGATTTTATGAATCCGGTTACTCAAGAAATTGAGGCGGATGAAGCAAATCTTATAAAAGCTTATGATTTGTATTGCAAACTGCTTGAAGCATGTGATTCTGTTGGAGACAGCGGAACTGCTTTGAAGGACTTTTCTTTGACGAGTCCTTTGTGCAAGCGCGTTGAATATACTACTGGCGACCGTTTTTTGTATCTGCGTCTGTGGTTTTTGCAGGTAACACCTGATGCTAAGTTTGTGCCGGAAATAACTGCTGTGCAGGGTGGAGCTGTTCCTTCTTATGTTCTTACTTTTATTGATAAGGATATGTGGCAGCCTGGTCTGTCTGAAAAAGAGATTCTGCAGGTAATCAAGGAATAAAAACTTGTAGCCATATAAGAAAAGGAGTTTATTATGTTTAAGAAAAAGCTGTCGGTTTGTGTTTTAGTGTTTTCACTCATCACCGTAAATGTTTTTTCCATGGATTTTTATTGGGATTTTGGAACAGCTTTTGCCGGAGCTAAACTTGGTTATGACGGATCTCCCGGCCCTGAATTTGAACTTGATGTTCAGGCTCTGGATCTTCGTTTAGAAACCTCTCCTGGATTCTTGTTTGCATATTCACCATTTAATTTTTGGGGTGTTCTGAACGGTAGAAAAGAGCAGGATATTTCGCTTATGACTTTTGGAAATTTTACTCTTGGCTATGATATTTTCAGGTTCAGAAAAGACGCGGAACTCATTCCCTATATTGCCTGTTATGCTGGGGCTATAGAAGGATGGGATAAATTCCGTGTTGATGTTGGAGTTCTTTTTAATCTTTATGCCGATTTAATCTGGCCAAAAGAAATCCAGAAGGCTCAGTCCGACTATCATCTGCGCGGCGAAATCCTTGCTGCAAAAGCCGGTATCCGTCTGAATCAGGGAGAGCCCCAGTTATATGCAGATTTTGGTCTTAATTTAATAGCCATTGGAATGGCATTTTTTTCCTATTGACAAATCTGTCGTATCTCGGTAGATTTAACTAACAATTTTGGAGAACAAATTGAAAGGTAACTTTTATTACGCTACATTTTATTATTACTCTTATTGGTTTGCCAGTGGCAAGAGTGAAAAGTAATTTGTGCAATAAATGTTACTAAACATTAAATATGACAAACCGCACGGATTACTTCCGCGC